>OHCB01000771.1_pt1 | contig 10993 bp, 8 predicted proteins | sample 1577501 | NCBI WGS metagenome assembly OHCB01 (sample SAMEA3879582, study PRJEB24766) | human gut metagenome | biome: human-associated habitat; feature: feces | place: USA | collected 1985/1987
TGAAGCCGCCGCCGTGGAAATTGAGGACCAGTGCTGCCTTTTCCGGCAGATGGTCCGGTCGCTCCTCGTAGACATGGACGGTACGCCCGCCCTCTACGGGGATGTGCAGCTCGGTCTCCGTGCCGGGCAGGGCGGCCAGCTCTTCCGGGCTGACCGGGCCAAAGCGGTCCCGGCCGCGGATGGTCTGCGCCATCGCGATCTTTTCTTCCAGCATCATACAGCCTGCTCCTTTCTTCGCATCAGAATGCCGGGAAAACCGTCATGGTATAGAAGATGTAGATGAACGGCAGGATCAGGGTGATGAGCGCGCCGCTCTTAAACAGGCTCTTGAGGTCATAGCCGCCGTCAGCCATGCACATAGGAACGGCAGGAGTTGCCATCGGGGTGAGGAAGGCGGTCATAGAACCCGCACGCACCAGCAGAACAAGGCCGGTGGGGTTTGCACCCAGAGCGGAGCAGGTCAGCAGGCAGATGGGAATAAAGACAGTCGAGACGGAGCGGTTCAGCATGAACTGGGTCAGCAGGAAGGGCACAATGAAGAAGAGTGCGCCGAGGACGTAGTTATTGTGGGTGCCTCCGACAACATTGGCCAGTGCGCTGCCGATGAGATCGCCTGCGCCGGTGTTGGTCAGAGCCGTGCCCAGAGCCAGAGAACCGACGAAGAGCATCAGCATATCCCAAGGGATGTCGCGCAGGGCAGACTTGGAATCGACTACACCGAACAGAACCATCAGCAGGCTGCCGACCAACGCGACCGACCAAGTGGTGAGGTGGAGCTGAGAGGAGAAGATGAGGCAGAGGATGGTCACAAAGAAGATGACGATACCAATTTTATCGACCAACGGGCTGAGCTTTTCGGCCTGCTTGCCGGACTTTTTCTCTTCCAGAGCTTCGATGGGAATGATCGGCTGCTTCGGGGTGAATTTCGGGCCAAGGAACAGTGCCCAGAGAGGAACGACAATGAGGACCGGCCAGGTGCCGATGGTAAAGTCGATGGGGCGGATGCTCATACCAGCGAAGCCGTAGGTCTCGAGGAAGCCCGTGTACTGGCCTGCCACCTGGATGGCCGTTGCCAGAGGGAGGATGCCGCAGCAGGCCACGCAGACGACCATGACCGGGAACACATACTGCGAACGGCTGTGTCCGGTCTTATCGCAGAGCGCAGCCAGCAGCGGGCTGACGATGGCGTAAACGATCATCGGGCTGGCGATGAAGTTTGCCAGCAGAACGGCGATGAGGATGTAGCCGAAGTAAGCAGTCTTGAAGCTGCCGCGGGTCAGTTTCATGATGCCGTTGCACAGACCATCGACCACAGAAGTGCGGCGGAAACCGGCTGCCACAACGAACATGGTCGCCATCAGCAGAGTGTTCACATTCGAGAAGCCAGCCAGCGCACCGTTTGCGTCGATGCAGCCGGTAAAGTACAGCGCAGCAAGAGAGATCATTGCGGTAAGCCACATGGGGATCTTGTTCAGCATATAGCTGACCAGCGTTGCCGCAAAGATCACCATACAGATGATCATTTGAGTGTTCATAAGTGTTTTCCCTTTCCGTTATTGTTTCACGTTTTTCTCAACACTGAAGTCCGTTGCTGCCCGGGCAGGGGCTCGTTGTGGCTCTATCTTAACAGAAAGTTCTTATTTTGTCGCTGCAAATATTTGTGGATTTTCTTCGAGTTCCGATTGGGCCGTCACCATCTTTGACAGAAGAATCGCAAGCAAGCCTTCAAAAGCATCCAAACATTTTCCCTGTAAATTTTGTCAAATATCAGCTTCCGTGCTTGTGGACTTTGCTAAACAGTTCTTTCAAACTCCCCTCATTCATCCATAAATTCGATTTGACACGACAAGTTTTTTGGATTATGCTAAAGTCAATGGGTTTCAGGCAAACGCTTTTCTGAATTTTTGCCATAGGGAAAATATTTGGATTTGAGGTGTAAAAATGGATTCCGCGAACTACGAACTCGACCTTCCGCGGTTTTGCGCATAACATCATGAATTACCGCTACCACTGGCACGTAGACGACTACGAACTGAGCATCCTGCTCTACGGTGTGCAGTCCTACTGCCGCGGCTCCGAAAACAGCCTGCTGCACGAGGATGACGTGATCCTGACTGCCCCCGGCAACGGTCATGCCTCCATGACGCAGGCAGCAGATACCTGCGCCCTTGTTCTGCATTTTTCGGCCGCTGCGTTCAAGCCGCTGGTCAAAAAGGGCGTTGTGTATCAGTTCCCGTCCTGCCGTTCCACCGATGCCGACCGGTCTGAGCCGCGCTACCGGGTCATCCGGTTCTACGCCAGCCAGCTGTTCCGCATTTTACAGCAGGGCGGGCCATACGCCCAGCTTGCGGCCAAAGCCACCCTCGAGCTGCTCACCATCCATCTCTGCACCCAGTTCGAGCCAAAAAACTTCAACACCCTGCCGGAGGATCTTGAGCGGCGCGCCATCGCCCGGCGGCTGCTGGAGTATGTGGAGGAACACTATACCTCCAAGCTGACGCTGGAAGATCTGGCTGACTATGCCCAGTACAACCGCACCTACGTTTCCACCCTGTTCAAGCAGATCGTCGGCATCAACTTTCACGAATACCTGACCCGGGTACGGTTCCAGCACGCCCTGAATGATCTTGCCATCACCAACGACAACCTGACCGATATTGCCCTGCGGAACGGCTTTGCCGACCTCAAAACCTTCAACGCCCGGTTCCGCGCCACGCTGCAGCGCACACCGGCTGAATACCGCGCCAGCCTTTCCCCTGATCGGGTCGTAGACGGAATGACACGGCGTTTCCTCGCACCGGACGACCCCATCCTGCAGAAAAAGCTGGCCGAATACACCCACATCGGGATGCTATAGGGCAGAATATTGATCTACGCTTCTGCGGCAGTACGACCTCGCTTCCGGTGGACCGTACACTTACTGCTCCATCTGTGGCAAACTTTTCAACTGCACCTGCTGTACAAGGGACGAAGCCCAGCGGCTGTGTGAAGATTGGCTTATAAAACAGGACCGCTGCTATATAAACTAAAGAACGCCGAGGGTTCCTTCCACATGGGAAGGGATTCCTCGGCGTTCTTCATTTCATGCTTTTTGATTGCCCGGTCAACAGTATCACGCGCCTTACGGCAATGCACAGATCACAGCCACTGTTTCAGCACATCGTTCAGCTTATTCAAATCAAGCGGTTTTGCGATATGCTCGTTCATGCCGGTGTTCTTTGCCAGCTGCACGTCCTCGGCAAAGGCATTTGCCGTCATGGCAATGATGGGTACTTTGCCCCGGCTGCCGGCAAGCGCACGGATCGCAGCAGTGGCTTCGTAACCATTCATGATGGGCATCTGGATGTCCATAAAAATGAGATCGTACCACTTTTCTGGCGCTTCCATCACCTTTTCGACTGCAATTTTTCCGTTTTCGGCGCTGTCAATGGTCACGCCCGTCATGCCTATGATCTCGGTTGCGATCTCACGGTTCAGCGCATTATCTTCCACAAGAAGGATCCGCTTGCCCGCATAGTTTTCCTTCGCAAAGTCTTCCAGATAGTTCCGGGCGTTTTTCTCCTTCTTCCCGGATGTAAACTGCCGCAGAGTTGCCGTCAGACGAGAACGGAACAGCGGTTTTGCCATAAACGCATTCACGCCCACTGCTCTGGCTTCTTCTTCGATCTCGCTGAAATCAAAGGAAGTCAGGATGATGATCGTGACGTCCTCCCCAACGCATTCCCGAATCCTTCTGGCCGTTGCGATGCCATCCATCTCCGGCATCTTCCAGTCCAGGATCACCGCAAAATAGTCGCGGCCGGTCTTGTGCCGCGCCGCGCAGCGTTCCACGGCTTCCTTGCCGGTCAGGACCCATTCGCCCGCTATGCCGATCTCCTGAAGGGTTGCAACGGTGCTTTCGCAGCAGGTCTTGTCATCGTCCACGACCAGTACCGGCAGATCGAGCAGTTCTTTTTCCTGTTCCTTCTCGTTCTCCTGAAGCTTCAGATAGACCGTGACCGTGATCTTCGTTCCCTTGTTGGGAGCGCTTTCGACCTGAATGTCACCATTCATCAGGTTGACGATGTTTCTTGCAATGGCCATGCCAAGACCGGTGCCCTGCACCTTGGTCGTCCGGTGATCGTCTGCCCGGCTGAACGGCTCGAACATGATCTTCTGGAATTCCGGCGTCATACCGATGCCGTTGTCCTCGATGGAAAACTCGTAGCAGCCAAGCTCCGAGAAGCCGTTCGGTTTTTCCTTGATCGTAAGGGTGATGTTTCCGCCATCCGGGGTGTACTTGACGGCGTTGCTCATCAGGTTCACAAAGACCTGCTGGATGCGCAGGCTGTCGCCGCAGACAGCTTCGTGCTCGATGTGCTCAACATGGACTTCGAGCTGATGTTTGTGCTCGTCGATTGCCGGTTTTGTGAGGGTGAGCAGGTTATCGACCAGCTCCGGCAGGCTGAAATCCTCCTCGGCAAGGCTCATTCGCCCGCTCTCGATTCTGGCCATATCCAGCACTTCATTGATCAGTCCCAACAGATGACGGCTCGACTTTGTGATCTTGCCAAGGCACTCGACCACCCTGTCCTGACTCTCGATATTCGCACCCGCAATGGCGGTCAAGCCAATGATTGCATTCATCGGTGTACGGATATCATGGGACATATTGGAGAGGAATTCCGTCTTGGCACGGCTTGCGTTTTCCGCCGCCCGGTACGCATCCTTCAGTGCCTTATGGGATTCGATCTCGGCCTTTTTCTCCTGTGACACATCCATAGATGCCAACAGTGCTTTGACCAGCTTTGTGCCATCCCACTCCAGCGGAATGAAGGAAGCGATCTTATAGGTGTTTTCGTCTATGGAGCAGTATTCAAATTTGTAGATGTCGTTCTCGCCCTGCAGATTCTTGCGGATATTTTCCGGTGAGAACAATGCGTCCACCGCCGCCAATGGCTCCAACGTCTTATACCTTACAGCCACCTGCTCCACAAAATCATGGTAGGTTCCCGTCGGCGCGTATATCATTTCACCTTGCAGATTATAGAACCGATACCGGTCATTCTCCAGATCGCAGACGACAAAGCGATCCAGCAGACGCACCATACTCTTGATCAAAAGATCCATCGATGCGTTATCTGAGGCCATCTGCATCCGCCGTGCCGTCTCTGCTTTGGACTCTGTGATGTCCCGCAGAAAAATCATCGCATATTCGGAATCTTCAATCTCGCCGCGCATGACCACGTTGCTGACCCATCGTTCCTCCCCATCCAGAACGATGCGGCACTCCTGACGCAGCTCCGTCTCAAGCCCCTTTAGTTTTTCCGTGATGTAGGCGCGATTGTAGAAATCCGTTACAGACTTTTTGTCCTCTTCAACCACATAGTTATCCACAAGGAATCGGACCAGTCCATCCCATGTGTGGTTCTGCTCAAAGGCCGTCATCAAAGAGGGCTCCACTTTGAAAGTGTCAAAGGTGTTCTTTTCCAGATTTACATAGTATTCGCAGAGGTTTGCGCTGGTAAATGCACGGTGAAATGCCGCTGCCCGCTGCGCCTGCATCCGGCTTCTTTTTTCCGCGTCAATGTTGCTGATGATTCCGGCAATTCGATTGGCCGAACCATCCAGACGGCGTATCACCTCCGCCGATGCCCGGAACCAGTGGTATTGGCCATCCTGCATTTTCAGTCGGTACTCAACATTATACTTCGTAGCATTGGTTTTGTCCGCAATCGCTTCCAAAAGCAGCTGCATTACCCGGTCATAGTCCTCCGGGTGCAGAAGGTTCGACCACGAATCCAGTTTGTTCGGAAAATCCAGAATGTCATGATATCCAAGGATCTGCCGGAACGCATGGCTCCAGTTCACATGAACGATCTCACCGTTTTCATTACACTCAAAATACCATAGTGCAGAATGGATGGATTCATTAACCAGCGCAAGGTTCTCATACGCCCAGTTCATCTGTACTGACATGATCCAGATCGGTGTTCCATCCGTATCGACTGCATCTTTTTTGTAGAGACGCACATAGACGGGAGCCCCATCTGCCGTGAGGATCCGGCCTTCCCCTTCGCCTTGGAGCTGACGAAAGCGTGCATTGTCGAGGAATGCGGCATCTTTCTTATAGAAAAGATTCTTCAGCGAACCCTTTGTCTGCTCCATCAGGGATGCATAGCTGTGGTTCAGATTATGCAGCAACAGATCACTGACCGACAGGATCGACAATTCGGCATCATAGTACCCGGTAATGGTTCCGACACCGCCATTATGATAGATCGTCTCCTGCATGGCCTGAAATGCATTTTTTCCCAGCCTTACCGTATCGGAAGTGTAGATTTCATCTGTAAGTCTTCTATCGAATTTCATTTTCATCCTCGTAGGGTTTTGACCCCGCCGCACGCTTCAATTCTGGTATGCCTTTTATGGTCAACTGGCATACTGATTTGTGATCAAGCTTGTACAGTATAACTAGTATAGTATACTTGCGCAGTGTTTCGTTTTCAAGCGCTAATTGGCATTGGCTGTGTAAAAAAGAGAGGCCAATCTGTGTGAAAATTTACGCAGGTTGATCCCTGTACTTTTCCACGATCCGGCTATCCGTATAGACAGTCGCCCTGCGATGCGGTATACTCGAACCAGATCAACATTTTCAGGAGGAAAATCATGGTGGGAGAAAACAACAAGGTCGTCATTGTTACCGGAGGAAGCTCCGGCATCGGGCGGTGCACGGCATCCGCTCTGAAGGAGAACGGCTGCATCGTCTATGAGTTCAGCCGCAGAAATATCCCTATGGAGGGCGTCACCCATCTATCCGTCGATGTGACCGATGAAGATGCGGTCAACGCCGCTGTGCAGCAGGTCGTCCGAAAAGAGACCAAAATTGATGCAGTGATCAACTGTGCAGGCTTTGGCATTTCCGGTGCGGTGGAGTTTACGTCCATGGAGCAAGCCAAAGCACAATTTGATGTCAACTTCTTCGGAACGGTCACTGTAAATAAAGCGGTTCTCCCCTTCCTACGCCGTCAGGGGAAGGGGCATATTGTGAACATCAGCTCCGTTGCCGCCGTAGCGCACATTCCGTTCCAGACCTTCTACTCCGCAAGCAAAGCCGCCGTTTCTTCTTACTCTTACGCTCTGGCAAATGAAGTCAAGCCCTACGGCATCCATGTCACCGTCGTAGAATTGGGTGACATCTGTACCGGTTTTACAAAAGCACGTCAGAAAAGCATTCTCGGCGATGACGAATACGGTGGACGTATCTCCCGGAGCGTCAGTCAGATGGAGCACGACGAACAAAACGGCATGGACCCGGCACGCATTGGACGGTACATCGCCGGTATTGTGGAGAAAAAGAAGCCGGCGGTCGTTTATGTTGCCGGTGCACAGTATAAGTTCCTGAGCCTGCTGTGCAAGCTTCTGCCCGCCGCAGCACGCGGAAAGATCGTGGGGAAAATATACGGGTAACAGGCGCATTGCTCCGCAAAGCTGCTATATAAACTAAAAAATCCGCCGAGGATGCCTCCCAACAGGGAAGCTCCTCGGCGACTTTTTTTAACGTGTCTGTGTTTTCTCGGTGGTGTTCTTTTCCTCTGCAAAAAAACGTTCTACATTTTTCTGTGCCCGAACCAGTTCCTGCATCTCGTTCCGCGCCTTGCGGTAGTCCGGGTATCGTCCTCATACTGGTCAACCTCTCTACCAAAAACAGCCCTCCCGGCCGTCATGGTCAGGAGGGCTGTTTTAGTCGATAAGCTTTACAATTCCAGCCGCATGGAGATCAGTTCCTGATATCCAGCGTTCCGAGAGCGAAAACCTTTTGGGTTTCTGCCATATTCCACAAATCCTGCCGTCTGGTACATGGAGATTGCTCTTGCGTTCTCCGCCACTACCTCCAGCTCCAACTGAGCATATCCGGCGGTTTTAGCGCAATGGATACAGGCTTCCATCAAGGCTCGCCCGATCCCCAGACCCCAATACTCTTTTAGGATACCGATGCCAAATTCCGCGCGATGCGCCACTTTATACTGCGCTCCGATTGCATCAATTCCAGCAGTTCCTGCCACTTTACCGTCCACAAAGGCGATCAGTTCGATCTCATTCGGACTGGTTGCTTTTTTCTCCAAGTAGCGGCTTTCCTGTTCCGCATCAAAGTGATTTTCATCGGGATAACTCAGCAGATAATCTGTTTCTGCGTGTGTCAGATCAAAGTTTTCAAGCACAGCGCTTCCATCGGATGCCACGCCGTTTCGGATGTGGACGATCAGTCCTTTTGGTGTGATAACCGTTTGATCGTATTGCATTTTTCCTCCTGAATCTCTCAATCCGCTGCGCCTGCTAATTTCAAAAATTTCTTGTCCGACTGGATGCCCTGTGTCACGAATTTCCCATCCCGGAACAGTGCATAGGTGGTGACGGGTGCAGGCACATTCTGTGCCGTCTCTTTCTCTGTGACGTGGATGGCTTTGAACGGAATCCCATGTTCCTTTGCGGCCTCCTGCACCTTTGGCACCCAATAATAGGTGTAGGGGCACTGGTCGGTATAGTAGAGGACAAAGCCGTTTTCCTCCACCTTGGGATGCTTGGCGCAGGCCTTGAATTTTGGCGATTGGGCACTCTCTGCAAGGGGCAGGTACATGAGGTTGATGCCGCAATCGGAGATGTCCGAAACCTTAAAGCCCTTATGGGTCAAAAACTTTGGGTCAGCGAGAAACTCCCGTTTGCGCCCCTCTGCACACAGGATGCAAACGCCGTTTTTGCCCTGCGCCTTGGCATCCCGAAGGCATTCTTCCAGCAGTTCGCTGGAATAGCCGTGCCCTTTCAGGGAACCGGAGACCCACAGACAGTTGATATAAAGCCAGCCTGCCGCTTCAATGGGCACCCATGCGTTTTCCGCCGGGATGTACTCGATAAAGCATTTGCCGCGCTCCGCACTGCGGTAAAAGACAAGCCCCTCCTCAAAGCGCTGCTTGAGCCATTCCTTCTTGGCAAGGCTCTGTTGACCGGACATGGCACAACAGATGTGTTCCTTGTCGATGTTTTCTTTTGTGATTCGGATATACTCCATCTTGTAGTTCCTCCTGCGGCTTACCGCATCCGTCCATCGCCGCCCATCAAGGCGGTCATTTCCTCAATATAGTCCAGCGGGAACGGCGGAGAGCACAGCGGCTTCATGGCAATGCTCATGAGCTTCATGGGGTTGTCGTCTGCCGCCACACGGTTGGAACTGAGCTTTCCGCAGCGTTTGCAGCGGTGGATGATGGCCCACTCGCCGCCCTTGCGTACCCAGACAGCTACCGGCTCCATGATGCCGCCGCAGTCGGAGGCGCGGTCACCGGGTTCTTCGTCCACATGAAGGCTGGACAGGCAGTTGGGGCAATGGTTGCGGTGGTCGCTGCCGGCATTTTGCGGGGTGCAGACCCGTCCGCAGACTTTGCAGGTAAAGGTGTCGTTGCAGGCGTGGGTCTTATAGTAACCTTTTTCAAAGGTCTTGCGTTTATTTTCACGATTCATGGTAATATCCTCCTGAAGAATTGTGTCTGTTCGTCTTCGGGAGGCGTGGCTTGTAGTATTTGCCAGACCTCCCGGTCAGCCCACAAGTCCCAGTGCAAATGTTGTATGCTTCAAAAAGTTCTCCTTTGATTTTAGCATTTATGGCGTTTTTCTACTTCAACATAAAATTCAAATTCAAAAATTCCTTTATTTTTCACCTCCCTCGATGTTAAAGGTGCGGAAGAACAGCTTTACATGGGCGTCCAGCTTTGCAGAGGTTTTGGCCTCCGGGCGCAAATGCTGCGGGTGCATTCTTTTTTATTCACCTGACCGGCGTTTCATTTACAAAATTTTGCGCAGTTCCTGCACAAGGTCGTCGATCACGATGGGCTTGGACAAAAAGCCGTTCATGCCGCTTTCCAAGGCGTTGCGGCGGTCCTCGTCAAAGGCGTTGGCGGTCATGGCGACAATCGGCACACGCTTGCAGTAATTGCGCGCGCTGCTGCGGATGGCACGGGTTGCGTCGTAGCCATTCATCCGCGGCATCTGAATGTCCATGAACACCATGTCGTAATATCCGTCGGGGCAGTTAGCCAGACAATCCACCGCCTCAATGCCGTCCCAAGCGCAATCGACCGTCAGCCCGCTCATTCTCAGCAGCTCCGCGGCAATTTCGGCATTGAGCTGATTGTCCTCTACCAGCAGCACGCGCCGCCCGGACCTCCAGCAACGCGCTTTCCCGTGGCGAGAACAGACATTGCGCCGCGGAAAAAATCAAAAACTTGCCCACCCCCCCTTGACAGCGGGGCAAAGGTATGGTATACTATCTCCTGTCGCCGGATGAATCGTCTGGTGCATGTGGTCTGTTGGCTCAGTTGGTAGAGCACATCGTTCACATCGATGGGGTCACTGGTTCGAGTCCAGTACAGACCACGCAATCCTCGATCTGCAAAGGTCGGGGATTTTTTGAAATCTGACACGCACTGGTGGAGGAATTTACTATGTCGCAGATGATAAGGACACAAAATGGGTTAAAGTATACATTGAGCGATGATATGTACTATAGTTTGATGAATGCTGCTTTATTTGAAAAAGATGATGATGTATGGGGCATGACAAATCTGCTGATTGAAGTGTCGGCGAATGTCCCGACATTTGTGGGGTGGCTAACCTTTGTAATATTGTCATTTGCTGCACCAATTGAATGGTATATGGTGGTAGTATATTCGGGACTTGCGAATCTTTGTGGATATGCGATACATCGTCAATTATGGCTTTTGAAAAATCCGATTGTTTTAATGCCACTTACATTATTCAATTTGCTTACTTTCAAAAGACTTGATTGGATTAGCATCCTTGCAATTTCAATTTGGCAATTGCATCATTGGGAGGCTGCTCCAATTTATATAGTTGCTGGTCTTGTAATAATGATGGTACTATTTGGGAGCCACGAGAGTCGCGAGTATTTTAACGATTCAGCTGCTAAATTGGTGATTAAGATGATGAAAGATAAATATGGTGA
>OHCB01000786.1_pt1 | contig 10889 bp, 10 predicted proteins | sample 1577501 | NCBI WGS metagenome assembly OHCB01 (sample SAMEA3879582, study PRJEB24766) | human gut metagenome | biome: human-associated habitat; feature: feces | place: USA | collected 1985/1987
GATATCTCTTACAATTATCTTGATCCGCGTCTGAGAAAGGTAAGGTAAGAGCAGATGGAAACAATTATCAATGGTTTTAAAACCAACCGTGCTTTTGCCGTAACCTCTGTTCTGGTGCTGTGTCTGTTGCTGATAGCAATCGCAGCTCCGGTAATTGCTCCCTATGACCCGACTCATGCTGCTATGAAAGATGCCTTTTTGGAACCCGGTGCACAACATCTTTTTGGTACAGATAAGTTAGGCCGTGACTGCTTCAGCCGTGTGCTGTACGGCGCACGAGCTTCTCTGACCGGCGTATTGGTTCTCGTAGCCAGCGTATTTGTTGTAGGTACTACGATGGGCGTTGTTTCCGGTTACTTCGGCGGTAAGGTTGATATGGTTATCATGCGTATCTCCGATATGATGATTTCATTCCCCGGTATGATTCTGGCAATTGCAATCGCCGGTATTATGGGCGGCAGCCTGGTTAATGCAGTGTTTGCGCTGACGATTGTCAGCTGGACCAAATACGCGCGTTTATCCCGCAGTATGGTTTTAAAGGTAAAACGTCGTGACTTCGTAGAAGCAGCCATCGTTAATGGTGGTACTCCCGGCCATATCCTTTGGGTGCACATCCTGCCTAATATTCTGCCGATGATGGTTATTACCGCAGCAGCAGATATCGGTGCTCTGATGATGGAGCTTGCAGGTTTATCCTTCCTGGGCTTTGGCAGCCAGCCGCCTGCTCCTGAATGGGGCCTGATGCTGAACGAAGGCCGTCAGCAGCTGCAGACTGCACCCTGGCTGATGTTCTTCCCCGGTCTGGCAATTTTTGTTACCGTAGTAGTTTTCAACCTGTGGGGCGATAATCTGCGTGATGTACTTGACCCGCGTGGTGATGTTGAAGATTAAAGTTTGCTTGGTGAAGCTTTGATTTTCAGATATGTTTTACGTTTTTTGTTTAACTTGAGTATAAGAAATGGAGAGATGCATAATGAAAAAATCCTTAAAATTTACCGCAGCAGCGGCTATGATCGGCTTAATGGCATTTGCAGCAGCAGGCTGCGGCGGTGGCGATAAAAAAGCAGCTGTATCCAACGAAGTAGTAAAATTCGGTGTAACCAACTTTGCTGATAACCTGGATCCTGCCGATAACTTCTTCAGCTGGGTTGTAATGCGTTACGGCTTGGGCGAATGCCTGGTTAAATTCGACGAAAAAATGAATGCTGTACCGTGGCTGGCTGATAAATGGTCTATTTCCGACGATAAACTGACCTGGACCTTCCACATTAACGATAAGGTTTGCTTCTCCAATGGCGATAAGCTGACTGCTGAAATTGCTAAAGAATCCATTGAAAGAACCTTTAAGCTGAACACTCGTGCTCAGTCCATTTTCCAATATGCTGAAATTAAGGCTGACGGCCAAAACCTGATTATCAAAACCAAAAAACCGACTCCGACTCTGCCGGGCATGCTGGCTGACCCTCTGTTTATCATGATTGATACCAAGGTAACCGGCCGTGACATCAAAAAAGAAGGTCCTATCTGCACCGGTCCTTATGCTGTAAAATCCTACAGCAAGGCTAAAGCAGTAATGGTTGCTAACGAAAAATACTGGAATGGCAAGGTTCCGTTCAAAAATGCTGAAATCTCGACTATCGACGATCCTAACACCCGTGCTATGGCACTGCAAAAAGGTGAAATCGACTTCGCTATCAACATCGCTTCCGGTGACCTGCAGCTCTTCAAAGATAAAGCTAAATATAACATTTCCGAAATTGCTTCTCTGCGTACCGTATTGGCTCAAATCAATATGAACGAAGGCAAACCGTTGCATGATCCTAAGGTTCGTGCTGCTCTGATTCAGTGCCTGGACCGCGAAACCTACAACAAGGTTCTGCTGAAAGATACCTTTATCCCCGGCAAAGCACCTGTTCCACCTTCCTTGGACTATGGCTTTGACCAACTGAAGGATCCGAATGCTTACAATCCGGAAAATGCTAAGAAGCTGCTGGCTGAAGCAGGTTGGAAAGATACCAACGGCGACGGCTATGTTGATAAAAACGGCAAGAACCTGGAAATCGACTTCGTATTCTACAGCGGCCGTGCCGAGCTGCCTCTGTATGCAGAAGCTACCCAAGCTGATGCTAAGAAAATCGGTATTAAGGTTAACATGAAGAACGTTGACTATAACGTACTTGACCCGATGCGCCGCAATGGTGAATTTGACTTGATTATTTCCAACATCCTGACTGCTAACACCGGTGACCCGGAAGTTTACCTGAACTGGTACTGGAAGAGCAACATCAACGGCAGCCAACCGCAAAACTCCACCGGCTACAGCAATCCGCAATACGACGCACTGTCTGATAAGCTGTCTGTAGAATTCGATCCGGCTAAACGTCGTGAATATATGATTCAAATGCAGCAAATCCTGCTGGATGACGGCGCTGCTCTGTTCTTTGGCTATCCTAAGACCAACATGGTATCTAAAGCAGGCTTGGCTAACGCTAATATCTTCCCGGCTGACTACTATTGGCTGACTAAAGACGTTTGCCCGAAACAATAATTAATAAAGAGGTAATTGTTCAATGCTTCTTGAAGTAAAAGATTTAGACATCAGCTACGGTGACAAGCTCACCGTAACCGGTGCCAGCTTAGAATTGGATAAGGGCGAGATTATGTCCATCGTTGGCGAGTCCGGCAGTGGCAAAACCACCGTTATCCGCGCTATTATGGGCTGCCTGCCCGGTGCCGGCCGTGTTAGCCGCGGCAGCATCACCTTTGACGGCAAGGATGTATTGCAAAATACTCCTGAAGAGTGGCGCAAAATGTATGGCAGCGAGATGTCCATGATTTTCCAGGACAGCGGCAACATGATTAATCCTATCCGTCGCATCGGCCAACAGTTCATCGACTATGTTCAGGCGCATCAGCCGGACAAGTCTAAGGATCAGGCTTACAAGATGTGCTGCGATATGCTGACTAACGTGCGCCTGCCGAACCCGGAAAATATTATGAACAGTTTCCCGTTTGAGCTGTCAGGTGGTATGCGTCAGCGTGTAGGTATTGCTATGGCCATGATTTTCAGTCCGAAAATCCTTCTGGCCGATGAACCGACCAGTGCGCTGGACGTAACTACTCAGGCTCAGATTATCCGTCAGATTGTTGATATTCGTGACGAATATGGCGTTGCCGTTATCATGGTTACCCATAACCTGGGCGTTGCTTCCTATGTATCCAACAAGCTGATGGTTATGAAGGGCGGTCATGTTGTGGAATATGGCAAACGTGAGGACGTTATCGGCAATCCGCAGGATGATTATACAAAACAACTGCTGAGTGCAGTTCCGGTCATAGGAGGTAAGACATATTATGAGCAATAATGAAAAACCAGCCTATGAACGTACTAAACTGGTACTGGAGATTAACCACCTTACCAAAAAATTCGCAGTTGATGGCGGCAAGTTTCTGACTGCCTGCAATGACATCAACCTGCGTGCATACGAAGGTCGTACCCTGGGCATCATCGGTGAATCCGGCTGCGGTAAGAGTACTCTGGTGCGTACTCTGCTGCGTATTCACCCTGCTACCAGCGGTGAAGCAATTTTCGAAGGCCATGATTTGATGCAGTCCAAGGGTGAACAGCTGCGTCAGGACAGAAAGAACATCCAGATGGTGTTCCAGGATCCTACTGCTGCCTTCAACCCGAAGATGCTTGTTAAGGATATCCTCACCGAGCCTTTGAAAAACTTCGGCCTGATTAAAAACAGCGAGGTAGATGCTAAAGCAGCAGAGCTGCTGGAAATGGTTGAGCTGCCTGCTGAATTCAAGGACCGCTATCCGCACAGCATGTCCGGCGGTCAGCGTCAGCGTCTGGGCATTGCCCGCGCTCTGGCACTGGAACCGAAGATTATTGTCTGCGACGAGGCAACCAGTGCGCTGGACGTTTCTGTACAGGAAAAAATCTGCGAGCTGCTGTGCCGCATTCAAAAAGAAAAAAATATTACCTATCTGTTTATTGCCCATGACCTTGGTCTGGTAGATTTGATGTGCCATCAGGTTGCGGTAATGTACTTGGGTAATGTAGTAGAATGGATGGAGCACGGCCGTATTGCAGAACACTGCAAGCATCCGTACACCAAGGCGCTTATGGGTGCTGTATTTAAGGTAGACTTCAAGCCTGGCGAAAAGATTGAGCCTTTGGAAGGCGAAATCCCGAGCCCGCTGGACCTGCCGCCTGGATGTCCCTTTGCCAGCCGTTGCGAGCACTGCACCGAGCATTGCGTACAGGTTAAGCCTGAGCTGAAAGAGGTTGAGCACGGCCATTGGGTTGCCTGCCATCTGTTTGACTAATATAGTCATAAAGCGATATGCGTAAGCGTAGAGCTTCTTTAAAAGTAATTTTCTCCATCAATTTTTATAGTGGGTACAGCGAATGTGCTGTACCCATTTTTTTCTTAGGAATTTTTATCACTAATTTTATAAGTGAGTATTGACTCATACGTTATTTGTGTTATAATATAGGTATCAAAGAATTTACTGAAAGGTGTTGTCACCTTTCCTATTATTTTTACATTATATATGAATAGATACTCATATGAAGAGTGAGACAACCTGAAAAGAAAGGTGGTAGATACAATGAAGAAAGATTTAGAAGATATCCGTAACGGTGCCGGCGATGTAAGAGCATTTCGTCACATTGACGGCCATATCAATAGTGTAGAGGATTACAGCAAGCATCCGGAAGGCTGCACCTGTGGTCACTGCGGCAAGGATCATGATCACAAAACTATGGGACATGTGCCTAAGCATACTCATGGCGATGCTTGTGGTTGCGGACACGACCACGATCATGACCATGAAGAGCATTCCCATGAACATGGCGATGACTGCTGCTGTGGCAATGATCATAAGCATGAAGATGAAGAACACGTTCACGCACACGCGCACGGCGACGCATGCGGCTGCGGACATGACCACGGCCACGAGCACGAACACGCTCACGCGCACGGCGACGCATGCGGTTGCGGACACGACCACGGCCACGAACACGAACACGAACACGCTCACGGCGACGAATGCGGCTGCGGACATGACCATGGTCATGAGCACGAACATGAACACGCTCATGTACACGGTGACGCATGCGGCTGCGGACATGACCACGGCCACGAGCACGAGCATGAACACGCACACGGTGACGAATGCGGCTGCGGACATGATCATGAGCACGAAGAGCACGCACACGCGCACGGCGACGAATGCGGTTGCGGACACGACCATGAGCATGAACACGCTCATGCACATGGTGACGCATGCGGTTGCGGACACGACCATGGCCACGAACATGCTCATGCACACGGACATCACGTTCCCGGTCATCCTGCTGACTGTAATTGCGAAATCTGCCATCCGCATGAGGAGTACTGCGATGTATGCGGCGAGAGCCTGGCTAATTGCACCTGCCGTATGCCGGATGCCGATAAAATTAAGCGTGTATATATTCTGCAAAACCTTGGCTGTGCTAACTGCGCTGCCAAAATGGAATACAAAATCAAAGAGCTGCCCGGCGTAACCTATGCCAACGTAAGCTTTGCTACCAAGCAGCTGCGCCTCAGCGCTGCAGACCATGAGGCTTTGCTGCCGGAAATTCAGAAAATCTGCACAGCTATCGAATCCGACGTAGTGGTAGTACCGCGTGACCGCCGTCCGCAATTAGGCGGCAAGAGCAGAGTATACTTGGTGCAAAATCTGGACTGCGCTAACTGCGGTGCCAAGATTGAACGCGCGCTGAACGCTATGCCTGAGATTGATGAAGCTACCCTGACCTTTACTACGAAAAAGCTGCGCGTAAGTGCTAAGGATTACAACGGTCTGCTGGAGAAAATGCAGGCTGTAACCGATAAGGTAGAAGAGGGTGTTGTACTGCTGGAGGCTGAAAGCAAGCCTTCCCTGGCTCCCGAGCTGGAGGAACGCAAAAAATCCGGCGGTATCTTCTCCGAGCTGAGCGAAAAACAGACAATTATCGAAATCGTACTTGGCGGTGTAGTATTCATCATCACCGAATGGCTGGGACTGGTGCCGGAAGCATATCATATGTACTTCCTGATTTTTGCTTATATTCTGCTGGGCGGACGCATTGTGCTGACTGCCTTGAAGAATATTGCCAAGGGTAATGTATTTGACGAAAACTTCCTCATGACCGTTGCAACATTGGGTGCGTTTGCAATTCAGGCTTGGGAAGAGGCTGTTGGCGTTATGTTCTTCTATCGTGTGGGCGAATACTTTGAGCAGCGTGCGGTAGAAAAGAGCCGTGGCCAGATTATGGACGCTGTTGACCTGCGTCCGGAGGTTGTCAACCTGCTGGTGGGCGAAGATGTAAAGGTTATTCCTGCTGCTGATGCCCATGTAGGCGATATCCTGCTGGTGCGCGTAGGCGACCGTATCCCTCTGGACGGTGTTGTTATCGACGGCGAAAGCCTGGTGGATACATCTCCGGTAACCGGTGAGCCTGTGCCTGTAAAACGCAAATATGGCGATGAGGTTGTTTCCGGCTGTGTAAATACCTCCGGTATGCTGAAAATCCGTGTAGAAAAGGTTTTGGAAGAGTCCATGGTTACCCGCATTCTGGACAGCGTAGAAAACGCTGCTGCCAGCAAGCCGACCATCGACCGCTTCATTACCCGTTTCGCACGTATCTATACTCCGTTTGTTGTTGCTGCCGCAGTACTGACTGCCGTGATTCCGTCCCTGATTACCGGCGACTGGAATAAATGGATTTATACTGCGCTGACCTTCCTCGTTATCAGCTGCCCCTGCGCACTGGTGCTGAGTGTGCCGCTGGCCTTCTTCTCCGGCATCGGCGCCGGCTCCAAGTACGGCATTCTCTTTAAAGGCGGCGTTGCTATGGAGGCTTTGAAAAACATTGCTGCCGTAGTTATGGATAAAACCGGTACCGTTACCAAGGGTAACTTTGTACTGCAGAAGGTTAATGCTGCCGAAGGCATGAAAGCTGACGAGCTGCTGCGCCTGTGTGCAAGTGCTGAGCTTGTTTCTACCCACCCGATTGCCGTAAGCATCGTAGAGGCTGCTAAGGCTGAAAAGCTTGAGCTTGTGCGCCCCGATAAATTTGAAGAAATTGCCGGCGAAGGCCTGGTTGCGTACTTTGGTGCACGCAAGGTTCTGTGCGGCAATACCAAGCTGCTGCAGCGCTATAATGTTGAATACGGCGGCTATACTCCTACCGAAAGCGGCAGTGAGGTGCTTGTTGCCGACAATGGCTTATATATGGGCCAGCTGCTGATTAACGATACCCTGAAGGAAGATGCCAAGGAAGCAATTGCTTCCCTGAAGGCACAAGGCCTGGTAACTGCTATGCTCACCGGCGATGCGCAGAAGGAAGCGCAGGCTGTGGCTAAGGAAGCAGGCATTGACGAGGTACGCGCTCAGCTGCTGCCGCAGGATAAGCTCAGCGAGCTGAATATGCTGCGCAACAAGTACGGCCCGGTTATGTTCGTTGGTGACGGCATTAACGATGCGCCTGTTCTGGCGGGTGCGGATGCCGGTGCTGCTATGGGCAGCGGCGCAGATGCAGCGATTGAAGCTGCCGACGTTGTCTTCATGAATTCCGAAGTGAAGGCTATTCCGCAGGCGATTGCTATTGCGCGTGCAACCGGTGCGATTGCTTGGCAGAATGTAATTTTCGCTCTGACTGTTAAGGTTATCATTATGATTGCAGGCCTTATGGGCTACGCTTCCATGTGGGCAGCAGTCTTTGCCGATACCGGCGTATCACTGCTGTGTGTACTGAATTCTATCCGTATTCTCTACAAAAAAATATAATAAAAAGCTATAGCTAATATGCTGATTTGGTTTACATCGGCTGACTATAAAGTCAGCCGATATTTTTTTTGTAAACATAATAGCATAAGCTAACTAATTTTGTAAATTAGCCTAGGATTTCACAAAAAATGCTTGACAAAAATTTATAGCTGACGTAAACTTTCAATAGTAGTTAGGAATGCCTAACTACTAAAAAAATCGTGTCAAGTTAGTATCTGCTAACAATTTTTTTGGAGGGAATTATGATGCCTTTATTAATGGCCCGCCGCGGCGAGACTAACAAGATTAGCGCTGTTCGCGGCAAGGATGAAATCAAACGCTTTTTGGCTAACCTGGGCTTTGTAGAAGGCTCAGCTGTAACTGTTATTTCTGAAATTGACGGTAATCTTATCGTCAATGTGAAGGATGCCCGCATTGCCCTGAGCAAGCAGATGGCAGCCAAAATATTTATCTGATGCAAGTGGAGGATGTTATGAAAACATTAAAAGAAGTTCCTGTTGGTGAAACAGTTACCGTTGCTAAGCTCGTTGGCGAGGGTGCGGTAAAAAGACGTATTATGGATATGGGAGTGACTAAGGGTGTGAGCGTATTCGTACGCAAGGTTGCACCGCTGGGTGATCCGGTGGAGGTAACTGTACGTGGCTATGAGCTGACTTTGCGTAACGGCGAGGCTGAACACATCGTTGTAGAATAATTTGGAGGGAAAAGATGAAACAGATCAAGATTGCCCTGATTGGTAACCCTAACTGCGGCAAAACAACAATGTTTAATGATTTGACTGGTTCCAACCAATATGTTGGTAACTGGCCCGGCGTAACTGTAGAGAAAAAAGAAGGCGGCCTTAAAGGTCACGATGATGTAATTATTACCGACCTGCCCGGTATTTATTCCTTGTCTCCGTACACTTTGGAGGAGGTTGTTTCCCGTAACTATCTGCTGCAAAATGATGTTGACGGTGTACTGAATCTGGTTGACGGCTCTAACATTGAACGTAACCTGTACCTGACTACTCAGGTTATGGAGATGGGTTATCCCGTAACTATTGCTTTGAACATGATTGATATCGTCCGCAAGAACGGCGATAAGATTGATACCGCTAAGCTGGCTGCCGAGCTTGGCTGCGAGATTGTGGAAACCTCCGCATTGCAGGGTGAAGGTACCGGTGAGGCTGCCGAAAAAGCAATTAAAGCTGTCGGCGGTGCTGCACCGAAATATATACGCTTCTGCAGCGAGGTTGAGGATGCTCTGACTGCGATTGCCCGCGAAGCCGGCAACAAGGTGCATGGTATGAGCGAGCGCTGGCTGCTGGTAAAACTGTTTGAGCGTGATAAGAAAATTGCTGATGCTTTGGGACTGAGCGAGGGCGAGCAGGCTAAGATTGAAGAAATCGTGGCAGCCTGCGAAGAAGCACTGGATGATGATGCCGAAAGCATTATTACCAACGAGCGTTATAATTACATTGGCGAGCTGATGAGCAATGCAGTTGTCAAAGGCCATACCGGTCTGACTATTTCCGATAAAATCGACAGCATTGTAACGAACCGTTTCCTGGCTCTGCCGATTTTCGCAATTATCATGTTCCTGGTTTACTACATTGCTGTAGAAACCGTAGGTACTGTTGTAACCGATTTCACCAATGATACATTGTTTGGCGAATGGATTCAGCCTTGGGTGCAGGAGCACATGGAGGCTGCCGAATGTGAGGATTGGCTGGTATCTCTTGTTGTTGACGGTATTATCGGCGGCATTGGTGCACCGATTGGCTTTGCTCCGCAAATGGCGATTGTATTCCTGCTGCTGAGCTTTTTGGAGGACTGCGGTTATATGGCACGTGTAGCCTTTATTATGGACCGTTTCTTCCGTCAGTTCGGTATGAGCGGCAAAAGCTTCATCCCTCTGCTGATTTCTGCAGGCTGCGGTGTACCGGGTATTATGGCTTCCCGTACTATTGAAAACGAAACCGACCGTCGTCTGACTATCATGACTACCACCTTTATCCCCTGTGGTGCTAAGCTGCCTGTTATTGCTTTGCTTTCCGGCGCTATTATGGGTGGTGACTGGTACATGGCTCCGATTATGTACTTCGTTGGCTTCTTCGCTGTAATTACTGCCTGCATCATTCTGAAAAAGACTGAGCTGTTTGCCGGCGATCCTGCTCCGTTTGTTATGGAGCTGCCGCCGTACCATCTGCCTGCTGCTAAGAACGTATTGCTGCATACCTGGGAGCGTGTTGCAGGCTTCCTGAAAAAAGCCGGTACTATTATCTTCCTGTGCTGCGTTGTTATGTGGTTCCTGGCAAGCTTTGGTATTGATGAAGGCTCTGTTGCTATGGTTGATACTGAAAAGAGCTTTGTTGCTTACATTGGTAATGGTCTTGCTCCTATCTTCGCTCCTCTGGGCTTTGACAGCTGGCAGGCTGTGGCTGCTGCTTTCTCCGGCTTTGTGGCTAAGGAATCTATCGTCAGCACGATGGCTATTCTTTCCGGTCTGGCTGATGCAGCTGAGGATGAGCCTGATTTGTGGACTGCTGTTATGGCGTTCTTCCCGAGTGCTGTTGCAGCGTTCTCCTTCCTGGTGTTCAACCTGCTGGATTCTCCCTGCCTGGCAGCGATTTCCACTATGAGCCAGGAGATGAACAGCAAGAAGTGGACCTGGGCAACTATCCTCTTCCAAAACCTGTATGCTTATAGCATGTGCCTGATGGTTTACCAGTTCGGCAGAGTGTTTGTCGGTGGTGAAGCGTTCAGCTTCGGTACTGCTGTAGCTGTTGTTTTCCTGATTACGTTCCTGTATCTGCTCTTCCGTCCCGCTAAAAAGTATGATAAAGAGACTGTTATGAGCGTTGATGCAAAATAAAAGAGGTGTTTCGTATGGCAACCTGGATTATTGGTCTGATTATTGTTGGTTGTGTGTATTTGGCATCCAAGCAGGTCATCAAGGCACATAAAACCGGTGGCTGCATTGGTTGTGATGCCGGTGGCGGTAAGGGTTGCTGCCCGCATTGCAAGCATACGACAACTGTAAATCTTCGTAAGAAATAAATTTAGTATGATGAGTATTGAAGG
>OHCB01000789.1_pt1 | contig 10861 bp, 10 predicted proteins | sample 1577501 | NCBI WGS metagenome assembly OHCB01 (sample SAMEA3879582, study PRJEB24766) | human gut metagenome | biome: human-associated habitat; feature: feces | place: USA | collected 1985/1987
CAAGAGCGGCTTTACCAATCGACTGGTGGAAATGGCAGCGGAGAATTCCAACCTGATTCTGATTCAGGAAGATGCAGTTTACAAGAAATAATATAATCCGAATTACCATAAGTTTAATTATATTATTGCGGGATTTTCTGTGCGCTATGTTTAGCGACCTTGAGCCAAAATGTAGCATCATTTGGGCAAGATTTAGAAACTACGCCTTAAAAAGTAGCAATCTCTGAAAAAGTTTAGCAGGTGTTCATATCTCATGGGGTCCGAAAAGTGTGGAAAGTAATGCGGGAAGTGCGGAAACTTGCCATATAAAAAAGCAGAAACTTCTTTCCCTAAATGGCAACCTCTATGCTAAAAGTGTCAACTTCATCTCAAAAAGTGGCAACCTCCATGCTAAAAGTGGCAAGTGACATATACAAAATGCCATTATACAGAAATGCCCACTCCCCTGAGAACTCCTCAGACGAGTGGGCATTCTTCTTTCCGTATATCAGATTTACCTTTGTGGTCACTCAAATCGCCACCAAGTCATGGATCAAAAATCATCATTTTTTATTTGTCCCAGAGTAAGTGCACGGTTTCTGCACTGTTTTTGCACGGTTTCAAGGGATGCAATGGGTACTCTGACTTGCAAAATACGACAAAGGGTGCAGAAATTGCCGGGCGGAAAATCACGATGCTTTGCATAAAAATGACGCAAACTCGAAACTTCTAAAATCAGAGTGTTCTGCCCGGTGGGCTCTTTTAATCAGAGGGCCAGGGATTCGAGTTCCCTCGAGCGCACCAAAATCCCACGAAGAATCGTAAGATTCCTCGTGGGATTTTCCTTTTTCTGGGGCTCTGCACACTTTTTGCACACCGGCGGGAAAGCCGTGTTTTTCCTTGCATTGTCTGCCTTACTGGAGTTTTCACTCTCCAGAACGGCCCGGTGGGCGGGCATTCTTTTGCTCCTTGGCGGTGCATTGCACGGCGGCACTCGTCTTTGATTCGGTCTTATTTACACCACTTGGCAAATTCTTCATCCGTGCACTTGACGTAGTGGCTGCCCTCCACATGGTGGCTGGTGCCCTTGGAATAGTCGATGCCGGAAGTGGCATAGTCATAAGTCTCAGCCACGCGGCGCTTTTCGACCACCGGGTTCGGCAGCGGAATGGCCGACAGCAGGCTCCGGGTGTAAGGGTGGATGGGGTGCTCGAAAATCTCCTCGGTGGTGCCGGTCTCCAGCAGATGCCCCAGATGCAGCACACCGATGCGGTCGGAGATGTACTTGACCATGGACAGGTCGTGGGCGATGAACAGATAAGCCGTGCCGGTCTCCTGCTGGATATCCTTCATCAGGTTGACTACCTGTGCCTGAATGGATACATCCAGCGCCGAGATGCACTCGTCCGCGATGATGAGCTTGGGGTTCATGATGAGGGCGCGGGCAATGCCCACGCGCTGACGCTGACCGCCGGAGAACTGGTGGGGGTAGCGCTCGGCGTGCTCCGGGGCAAGGCCGACCTTAGCAAGGATCTTTTCCACCTTTTCGCGGCGCTCTGCCTGCGTTTTGTACAGATGGTGGATATCCAGACCCTCGCCGATGATGTCCTCCACCTTTTTGCGGGGGTTCAGGGATGCCATGGGGTCCTGAAAGATCATCTGCATCTGGGTGCGCAGGGTATTGTTCTGTGCATGGGTCAGACGACCGCTGATATCCTGCCCGTCAAAGGTGATCTTGCCCGCAGTGGGGTCGTACAGGCGGATGATGCTGCGGCCGATGGTGGATTTGCCCGAGCCGGACTCGCCCACCAGACCGTAGGTCTCGCCGGGGTAGATCTCAAAACTGACATCGTCCACCGCCTTGACCGTGAAATTCTTATTGACGCGGAAATACTGCTTCAGCCCTTCGACCTTCAGCAGCGGGGTCGTGCTCTGTGCTGCCATTTATTCCGCCTCCTCGATCTTTTTTGCTTCTGCTTTCATGCGGGCAATGCGCTCCTTGAGCTCCGGCGGCATCTCCACCTTGGGGGCCCGGGGGTCCAGCAGCCATGTTGCCGCATAGTGGGTATCGCTGATCTTGAACATGGGCGGGTCGATCTCGTCGTCGATGTTCAGCGCAAAGCGGTTGCGGGGTGCAAAGGCATCGCCGGGCTTCTCGTGCAGCAGGTTCGGCGGCGAGCCGGGAATGGTATACAGACGGTCGTCGGCGGTGTCAAGGTCGGGCATGGCCGACAGCAGACCCCATGTATAGGGGTGCTTGGGGTCGTAGAAGATCTCGTCGATGGTGCCGGTCTCCACGATCTTGCCGGCGTACATCACGTCCACATAGTCTGCCACCTTTGCCACAACGCCAAGGTCGTGGGTAATGTAGATGACCGAGATGCCGCGCTCCTTTTGGATGCGGCGGATCAGCTCCAGAATTTTGGCCTGAATGGTCACATCCAGCGCGGTGGTGGGCTCGTCGCAGATGAGCAGGTCGGGGTCGCAGGAGAGCGCAATGGCAATGACCACGCGCTGGCGCATACCGCCGGACAGCTGGTGCGGGTAGTTTTTCATCCGCTTTTCCGCATCGGTGATGCCCACCTCTTCCAGCAGCTCCAGCGCCTTTTTGTAGGCTTCCGCCTTGGGCATTTTGAAGTGCCAGAGCATGCCCTCCATGATCTGCTTGCCGATGGTCATGGTGGGGTCAAGGCTGGTCATGGGGTCCTGAAACACCATGGCGATGCGCTTGCCGTTGATGTGGCGGCGGATCCACTTTTTGTCCTTTTGCAGCAGGTCCACGGTCTCCGGGCTGCCGTCGGCGTGGTGGTAGCTGAACCGGATGCTGCCGCTGTTCACGGTGGCATTCTTGGCCAGAATGCCCATGGCGGCTTTCATGGTGACGGACTTGCCGGAGCCGGACTCGCCCACCAGCGCGACCGTCTCGCCCTTGTACAGGTCGATGTTCACACCGCGGATGGCGTGCACCTGGCCTGCGGTGGTCTTAAAGGTGATATCAAGGTCTCGCACCGACAAGACCTGTTCTTTTTTTGCTTCAGGCATGGGGTGTTCCTCCTTACATACTCTTCATCTTGGGGTCCAGCGCCTCGCGCAGGCCGTCCGCCACGAGGTTGAAGCTGAGCATCAGCAGACTCATGACCACAATGGGCGGGATGATCTGATAGGGGTGGGTGGTGAAGCTGTTGTACAGCTCGCTGATCAGAGAGCCCAGCGAACACTGCGGCACCGGGATGCCCAGACCCACGAAGGAGAGGAACGCCTCGGTGAAGATAGCAGTCGGGATGCTGAACATGACCTGCGTGATGATGGGTCCGATGATGTTGGGCAGCACTTCCTTGAAGATGATGAAGAAGCTGCCGGCGCCCAGCGTGCGGGAGGCCAGAACGAACTCCTGATCCTTCAGCTTGAGCATCTCCGCGCGGGCGATGCGGCTCATGCCCACCCACTCGGTCAGCATCAGGGCAAAGATGATGGTCACCATGCCGGGCTGCAATATGAGCAGCAGCAGCGTGACGATGACCAGCCGGGGGATGCCGTTGGCTACCTCCAGAAAGCGCTGCATCACCATATCCACTCTGCCGCCGAAGTAGCCCGAGATCAGGCCGTAGCTCATGCCGATGACCATATCAATGATGGCCGCCGCCACCGCGATGATCAGGGAGACCCGGGCGCCTTCCCATGTACGGGTCCAGATATCGCGGCCGTACAGATCGCTACCGAACCAGTAGTAGACGTCCAGCTTGTCTTTTTCCTGATAGGCGTTGGTCACCTTGGTGCCGGTGGTGGTGCTCATCTTCTCGCTGCCGTCCAGAATGCCGAACTGCTCAATGCCCGGCACGCGGGGCGCAAAGTTTTTCTGGCTCAGATCCTGCCCGGAGTAGGTGTAGCTGTTCATGCCCGGGCCCAAAACGGCCAGCAGTACGATGATCACGATGAGGACAAGCCCCAGCACGGCGCTCTTCTTATTGAAAAAGCGGATGAGCGCTTCCTTCCAGAAGTTCTGCGCCGCAAAGTTGGTATCCACGCTGATCTCGTCCTCGTTGTGCTTGAGGGCAAAATCCTTTTCCGCAAAGGTGTGCTCCGTGTACATTGCATCCACGGCGCTGACAATGGCATCGGCGGTGGATTCGCCGCCCAGCCGGATCGCTTTTTCTGCCATTTAGTCGTCCCCCTTTGCCAAACGAATGCGCGGGTCGATGATACCGTACAGCAGGTCAACGACCAGCATGATGCCAATGTACATGGCGCTGTAAATAAAGCTCAGACCAATGACCACGTTGTAATCGTTGGACTGGATGGCTGTCACCAGCAGGCTGCCCACGCCGGGGATGGCAAAGATCTTTTCCACCACCAGCGAGCCGGTCATCAAATCCACGATCAGCGGTGCCAGCACCGTGATGATGGGGATCAGGGCGTTGCGCAGCGCGTGGCGGAAGATCAGCGCCGGGCCGGAAATGCCCTTACTCTCGGCCAGCAGCATATAATCCGAATCCAGCACCTCGATCATCTCACTGCGGGTAAAGCGGGCAATGGACGCCATGGTGAACATGGAAAGCGAGATACTGGGCAGCACGCTGGAGCCAAAAATGTCCTTGGCGGAAAACAGCATGGGGAACCAGCGGAACTTAAAGCCGAAGGTGTAGCTCAGCGCCAGCGCGAACACATAGGACGGCACCGATACGCCGATGACCGAGATGATGGTGGCGATGGAGTTCACCACGGTATCCCGCTTCAAAGCGGCAAGAATGCCCAGCACCAGACCTGCGATGGCACCCAGCGTGACCGCCATGCCGCCCACCTGAATGGAGATGGGCAGACGGGACTGGATGAGCTGGGAGATGGGCGTATTTTTGGAGATATTGTAGCTGACACCCAGATCGCCCCGGAGCATATTGCCCACATAGCGGAAGAACTGGATATAGATGGGCTGGTCAAGGCCGTACTTTGCATACAGGGCTGCCCGCATATCGGGCGTCAGCTTTTCATCATTGAAGGGCGAACCGGGCATCAGCTGCATCAGGATGAACAGCACCAGCAGAATTGCCAGCAGCGTGAACAGCGAGGTCAGGATTCGCTTGAGCGTATATTTTTTCACGTCGGGTGGACCCCCTTTTTCCTTCCGGGATCTCGCGGTCAGTCGTTTGTCTGCCGCGGACAGGCACAATGCCAAAAAGGCGCACAGTGGCTTTTTGCGGGCCACTGTGCGGCCTTGTTCAGTGTGCTTTCAGTTTTACTCGCTCTTAGCGGCGTTCTTGTACACGCGGTTCAGTGCCACGGGGTGGAACGCTACACCGGTAACGGCAGAGGAGACCATCTCGGCATTGCACTGACCGTACAGGGGGAAGATGACCGCCTGCTCCAGAACGATCTGCTCTGCCTCGTACAGGGCAGCCCAGCGGCCCTCGGGGTCGGTGCACAGGTCGCCGGTGGTGCACTCGTCAATGATGGCATCGTAGTCGGCATCGCTCCACAGACCGTAGTTGTTGGAGTTGCCGGTCACCCCCATGCCCAGATAGGTCATGGGGTCGGCGTAGTCGGGGCCCCAGCGGGTCAGGCCGATCTCAAAGTTGCCGTCCTGCATATCCTGCACGCGCTGCTTCTTGGGTTCCACGGTCAGGTTCAGGGTAAAGCCTGCCAACGTGGTCTCCAGCTGCTCCTTGACGACCTGTGCCACCTTCTGGGGTGCATCGTCGGCATCCACCACCATGTTGAAGGTGAAGGAGTCCTTGCCCAGCTCGGTCTTGGCCTGCTCGTAGTACTCCTTGGCCTTGTCGGCATCATAAGCGCAGAACTCTGCAAACTTGGTCTGGTCGGCGCTGAAATCGCTGCCATCGGGGCCGGTAGCAAACTGCGGCGGAACGACGGTGTAGCAGGGTGCAGAGCCGTCCTTCAGCACGTCTCCGGTAATGGCGTCACGATCCAGTGCAAAGGTGATGGCCTTGCGCAGGTTCTCGTTGGCCAGCTCCGGCACACTGCCGATGTTGGGGCTGATGTACCACAGGTAACCGGCACCCACGCTGGTAAACTCGGGGTCATCCTTGACCTGATCCACCTGCTCGCCGTTCAGCAGAGTCATGTCCAGAGCACCGGTCTGGTAGCTCATCAGTGCCTGCTGGCTGTCCTTGATGACCTGATAGGCCAGACCGTCCAGAGCGATCTTGCCGGCATCGTAGTAATCGGGGTTCTTTTCCAGCGTAAAGGCGGTTGCGGCAGGCTGGTAGTCGGTCAGCTTGAACGCACCGTTGGACAGCACCGTGTCGGGGCTGGTGCCGAAGGTGTCCTTGCAGGTGTTGTAGAACGCCTCGTTGACCGGATAGAAGGTGGGGAAGTACATCAGGCTCAGGAAATAGCTGACGGGAACGTTCAGCTGGACTTCCAGCGTCTTGTCGTCCACGGCAGTCACGCCCAGATCGGTGACGGGCTTCTCGCCTGCAATGATCTCGGCAGCGTTGACCACCTGACCGATATCCGACAGCATATAGGAATACTCGGAGGCGGTGGCGGGGTCCACGGCGCGCTGCCAGCCGAACACGAAGTCGGCAGCGGTAACGGCTTCGCCGTTGGACCACTTGGCATCCCGCAGGTGGAAGGTATAGGTCTTGCCGTCCTCACTGATGTCGTAGGTCTCTGCAATGGCGGGAACCGCTGCGCCGTCTGCATCCATCTGCATCAGACCGTCGGTGTAGTCTGCGATGACCTCAAAGGAGGTGCCGTCGGTGGCTACCTGCGGGTCCAGCGACTGAACCTCGGTCTCCAGCATGATATTCAGGGTGCCGCGCTGTGCGTTCATTTCTGCGGTTTGTCTAACGTAACGCCCAAAAAATCCCATGATTTTTGTACAATTTCAGCCCATGAGCATATTTCACTTTTAAACAAGCGCACTTGAACAATCGTGTTATTCCTTTTTTATTTCTTGTTTTTGAGCGGCTTTATTTATTTTATAAATCAAGTCACACGTTTTTCTTTTCGATATAAAATGCAGACAAAACGCAGACTTTCATTTCGCCGTTGTCCTTGTGCAGAGGACAGTTATAGAGGCAAAAAGAAGCCGCCGCACAGTGTTTTGTGCGGCGGCTTTAAAAATCGAATTCGTACTGCTGTAAAAAGCGCTTACTTGCCCAGCATCTCGTGGGCAGTCTTGCAGATGGTGGCAGCGTCCAGACCGAACTTCTTCAGCAGATCCCATGCGGGGCCGGAGCAGCCGAACACGTCCTGCACGCCCACGCGGCGCACGGGAGTGGGCAGCTTCTCGCTCAGAACGGCGCAGACGGCCTCGCCCAGACCGCCGATGACGTTGTGCTCCTCGGCGGTGATGACCTTGCCGCACTCCTTGGCAGCCTTGAGGACGATCTCCTCGTCCAGGGGCTTGATGGTGTGGATGTTGATGACCCGGGCGTGGATGCCCTCGGCAGCCAGCTGCTCGGCAGCCATGCGTGCCTCGTTGACCATCAGGCCGGTGGCGATGATGGCAATATCGTTGCCCTCGGTCAGCTGCTCGCCCTTGCCCAGCTCAAAGTGATAGTTGGCCTCATCGTGGAACACCGGCACAGCCAGACGGCCGAAGCGCAGATAGACGGGGCCTTCCATGGCGTAAGCGGCGCGCACAGCGGCGCGTGCCTCGATATCATCGGCGGGGCAGATGACGGTCATGCCGGGGATGCTGCGCATCAGGGCAAAGTCCTCGCAGCACTGGTGGGAAGCGCCGTCCTCGCCCACGGAGATGCCGCCGTGGGTGGCGCCGATCTTCACGTTCAGGTGGGGGTAGCCCACAGAGTTGCGCACCTGCTCGAAGGCGCGGCCGGCTGCAAACATGGCAAAGCTGGAAACAAAGGGCACATAGCCCATAGTGGCCAGACCTGCTGCCACGCCTACCATGTTGCCCTCGGCGATGCCGCAGTCAAAGTGACGATCCGGGTATGCCTTCTGGAACATACCGGTCTTGGTAGCGGCGGCCAGATCGGCGTCCAGCACCACCAGATCATCGTGGCCTTCCGCGGCCAGTTCCTTCAGGGTGTTGCCGTAGCTGTCGCGGGTCGCGATCTTTTTCACGTCTGCCATCTCAGTTCTCCTCCTGTTCCAGCGCGGCATAGGCGGCGTTCAGCTCGTTCATGGCCACCTGATACTCTTCATCGTTGGGGCCCTTGCCGTGCCATGCAACGGAATTGGTCATATAGGAAACGCCGGTGCCCTTGACCGTATCCAGAATGATGCAGGTGGGCTTTTCGGTCTCGGCGTGGAAAGCCCGCACGGCGCTCTCGATCTGGTCGAAGTCGTGGCCGTTGATGGTGACCACGTTGAAGTTGAAGGCGCGGAGCTTATCTTCCAGCGGGGCGCTGTTCATGACAGTCTCGGTGGTGCCGTCGATCTGCAGATGGTTGCGGTCCAGCATCACGCACAGATTAGAAAGGCCGTAGTGGGCGGCAAACATAAAGGCCTCCCAGCATTCGCCCTCTTCCACCTCGCCATCGCCCAGAATGGCGTAAACGTTCACGGCAGAGCCGGCGTGCTTTGCGCCCAGTGCCATGCCGCAGGCGGCAGAGATGCCCTGACCCAGACTGCCGGTGGACATATCCACGCCGGGCACACTGTTCATGTTGGGGTGACCCTGCAGGCGGCTGCCGATCTTACGCAGGGTTTTGAGCTCCTCCACCGGGAAGAAGCCCCGCTCTGCCAGCGCTGCGTACAGCGCCGGGGCGGCATGACCCTTGGACAGCACCAGACGGTCGCGGTCGGCCATCCTGGGCTGGGCAGGGTCGATGTTCAATTCCTTAAAGTACAGATAAGACAGCACGTCTGCGATGCTCAGACTGCCGCCCGGATGACCACAGCCTGCACTGTGGGTCCCTTCGATCACGCCCATGCGGATGTGGCAGGCGTGCTTTTTCAGGGTAAGTTTTTCAGCATTTGTCATGATGGTCCTCCCGTATGAACCTCAGAATTCATGCGCTCAAAAAAGCCTCTCGTCAGCGCCCCGGCGTCAAGATTGCCGCAGCGCGCTTTTTTTCAATTTTATATTATCCATTCTGTGCAAAAAGGTCAAGCTTCTTCCAGCAAAATGTACAGCCCCGGGGAAATTTTTTTGCGAATAGAGCGATTTTTGTCTATTTTGCAGACGTTCCGCCCCGCTTGACAGGGGCAAACTGGTTTGTTATACTTTTGACCATTGTTCCGGCAGGAAGCCGGACACGGGCGGGCAGCAGCCTGCCGCTTATCCCAGCAAGCAATATTTTTTTGAAACAGACGCCACGAAGGGGTCTGCCTTTGGCATGGAATGCCGGGGCAGGCTCCTTTTTATTTTGCGGCTGAAAAAAGGAGAAACCCTTATGAAAACCAAAAACGCTTCGCCTGTGCGGCAGCTGGTGCCGGCCGCCCTGTTTTTAGCGCTGGCCTTTGTGCTGCCCCTGCTCACCGGTCAGGTGCCCAAGGTGGGCAGTATGCTCTGCCCGATGCACTTCCCGGTGCTGCTGTGCGGCTTTGTGCTGGGCGGCCCCTGGGGCCTTGCCGTGGGCTTTGTGGCCCCGCTGCTCCGCTCGGTGCTGTTCGGGATGCCCCCGATGTACCCCATTGCCATCGCCATGGCCTTTGAGCTGGCCACGTACGGCGCTGTGGCCGGTTTCATGTACCGCAAGGTGCAGCACACCCTGCCCATGATCTACGCCACCCTTGTCACCTCGATGGTGGCAGGCCGCCTTGTCTGGGGTGTGGTGCGCTTTGTGCTGGCCGGTCTGTCCGGCTCCAGCTTCCCGTTCAGCGCGTTCCTGTCCGGTGCAGTGCTCACTGCCGTGCCCGGCATCGTGGCGCAGCTCATCCTCATTCCGCTGATCGTAGCTGCACTGCAGAAAGCAAAGCTGACGGCTTAAAATCCCTGCGCTGACCGAACCCACACAGCAAAAAAGCCCGGAACCGTACCTGCTATGGCGGCAGGTGGTTCCGGGCTTTTCAGTTCATATTACAGTGTGGCAGCAGCTGTAACAAAAAAGAAGGAGAATCTTCAACCGGCAAATTGGAGAAGATCAGCCGGCAAAGCTTGCATTGGCAGCGCGGCGGTTGCTCTGGTTGACAAAGTTCTTCTTTGCGCTCTCGAGCAGGCTTGCAAAAGCCAGGCCAATGCCGCAGTTATCGGACACGCCCTCGGTGACAGTCAGGTAAGCGTCCATCATAGTGTTGTCCAGAATAGCAGTGTTCTTGTTCATCATAATAAATATCCTCCGTATATCGGTAAATGTCATTGTGTTTTTTGGCAGGGCCTCTATCTCCCTGCAGCCTCAGAGCGGAACCGTTCAGAACCCTTCGTTCTTTTGTTCCCCTCTCTGAGGATGGCCATATTATGCCACTCAATTATGAAATCGTTTTATAAATTCTATGAACAAACTATGAATTTAGTGATACATTTTTAACGTTCTTTCGTTCTTTGCGCAACTAGCACAAAACGTTTTTTATGAAAAATAAAGTTCTTGTATACATGGACGATTGAAACCTTGTTTGGAAAGTTTTTTCATATTTTCTCTCCGTTTTGCCCAGAATTTCTTCTGTAAAAGGGGATACTCTCATGCAAAATCCGTCAAAATCCGTCAACTTCCAACAGGGCGAGGGCTTTCCTGTGCAAAATGCCCAGAAAAAAGTTCCAAACAAAAAGGCCGCCGTGCCAGCAGCACAGCAGCCTTTGAAAAGCCATTTCAGTTTTGCATCACTTGCACAGGAACGCCGGCAGGGGCTTGCCCTCCTTGCGCCACTGGTGATATTCCGCAGTGGCGGCAAATTCCACGTCACCGGCGGAGTTCAGGGCAGTTTCCACGGAATCCTGCACCACGCCAATGATAAAGCCGACACCGACCACCTGCATGGCGATATCATTGGAGATGCCAAACAGGGAGCAGGCCAT
>OHCB01000793.1_pt1 | contig 10830 bp, 6 predicted proteins | sample 1577501 | NCBI WGS metagenome assembly OHCB01 (sample SAMEA3879582, study PRJEB24766) | human gut metagenome | biome: human-associated habitat; feature: feces | place: USA | collected 1985/1987
TTGTACGCGAAGCCGCGCGTGGTGGAGGGACCGCCTGCGCAACCGTGACATTCCTCCCACGCGGCAAAGCGGGGACGTCGGCAGGCCGCACGGCCAAGCTCCGCACTCGTGACAAAGCTCACTGGTGCGCGCCGCTCGCTCCTGCGATGATGCAATCGTACCGGGCCGCAATCAACGGAAGGGCCGCCTCATGACAGACATCGTCCACGTCGAAAACCTCGTCAAGCGCTACGACGACCTTATCGCGCTCGACCACTTTAACCTGAGCATCGCCCCCGGCGAGATCTTTGGCCTGCTGGGCCCCAACGGCTCGGGCAAGAGCAATATTTCGGACGCCGTGCGATGGGTGCTGGGCGAGCAATCGACCAAGACCCTCAGAGGCGCCAAGATGGAGGACGTCATTTTCGGCGGCACGAGCCAGCGTAAGGCGCTGGGCTATGCCGAGGTGACCTTGCGGCTCGACAACACCGACCGCAGCCTCAACGGCTGCGACAAGGATGAGGTCGCCGTCACCCGCCGCTACTACCGCTCGGGAGAGAGCGAGTATCTCATCAACGGCGAGGCGTGCAGGCTGCGCGATATTCACGAGCTGTTTATGGATACGGGTCTCGGCCGTGACGGCTACTCGATGGTCGGTCAGGGCAGGATAGCCGATCTTGTCTCCGCCCGTTCCACTCAGCGCAGGGATATGCTCGAGGAGGCGGCGGGCATCTCGCACTTCCGCTATCGCCGTGCCGACGCAACAAGGCGGCTCGAGCAGGCGGAGGAGAATTTGGTAAGGCTCAGAGATATTCTCTCGGAGCTTGAGGGCAGAATCGGCCCGCTCAAAATTCAGAGCGAGAAAGCGATAAAATTCCTTGCTCTTGCCGACGAGAAGAAAACTCTCGAGATCGGCCTGTGGTTACATACGATAGATAAATCAAAGAACGGCCTGCGCGAGCAGGAGCACAAGCTCTCGGTTGCGACGGCGCAGTATGACGAGACGGAAACGAAGCTCGTTAAGCTCATCGAGGAGATAGAGGCCTCCATCAAGGAGGGGCAGGATATCACCCTTGAGATCGAGCGGCTGAGGTCTGCGATATCCGACAGCGAGGAGCAGGCGGCGGTCATCGACGGCAGGATAGCCGTTGAGCGCAACACCATCGAGCACAACCGCCAGACCGTCGAGCGCATCACCGCCGACATGGGCGACAGCGAGAAATTCGCGGCGGAGACCGACCGCAGGATAGAGCAGGCTCAGAACGAGGCGGCTCAAAAAGAAGCGCAGGCAGCCGAGAAACGCGAAGCCCTTGCGGCGGAGCTGCAAAAGCTCGGCGAGCTGCTCAGCCGCAACAGCGAGAACAGCGAGCAGGCAAAGGCTCTCGGCGACAAGGCCGCGGCCTCGGCAATGCAGCTTGCGGATATCAGGGTCGAGCGCTCGACAGCAGTTTCGGCGGCGAGAGAGCTTGCAGCCCGAATAGACGCGATAAACGAGGCAATGTCCTCCCGCAGCGACGCCCTCGAAACTCTCTCTGCGGAGAAAGCTTCCGCTGAGAACGCCCTGAGAAAGCTCAGGAACGAGGCGGCGGAGCACGAAAACGCCCTTGACGGCTACAGGATGATAATTGATTCCCGTGCGGGCAAGGTCGAGAAGCTCCGTAAGGAGCTGGAGGCGGCGAACCTCGACATATATCAGAAAAACGCAAGGATCAAAATGCTCGACGACCTCGAAAAGAACCTTGACGGCTACGCCGGCAGCGTTCAGAAGGTCATCAGAGAGTCCAAGAGGGGCGCTCTCAGGGGCATTCACGGCACTCTTTCACAGCTTATAACCGCAACGCCCGAGTACGCCGTGGCGATCGAAACGGCTCTCGGCGCGGCGATACAGAATATCGTCACCGACGACGAAAACGCCGCAAAAAGGGCGATAAATTACTTAAAAGAGAATCGGGCTGGCAGGGCGACCTTCCTGCCGCTTACCTCCGTCAAGGCGAGGCCGTTCACCGAGAACGGGCTTGCAAATTGCGAGGGCTTCGTCGATATGGCGGATAAGCTGCTCGATTTTGACCCGAAATATGCCGGCATCATCGGCTCCCTGCTCGGCAGGACGGCGGTGGTCGACAACATCGACAACGGCATAGCGATGGCAAAGAAATATTCCTATCGCTTCAAGATAGTTACCCTCGACGGTCAGGTGCTCAATGCGGGCGGCTCCATGACGGGCGGCTCCAGAGGCTCGGGCACGGGCTTCCTGAGCAGAATGACCGAGATCGAGGCGCTGCGCGAGACCGTGGCGGCTCTCGAAAAGCAGCTCGGCGACAGGCAGAGCGCCTACAAAACGCTCTCCGAGGAGGTCGCAAACGTCCAAGCGGAGCTTGAAGCCTCCGAAGCGGAGCTTATCAAGACCCAGGAGGCTATCATCAGAGCCGAGAGCGAGCTGAAGCTCGTCAGCGACAGATACGCCGCCGCAAGCGGTCAGATAGAGGAGCTTGAGAGCGAGAAATCCGCCGCCGCAGAGCGCATAAAAGAGGCGCACGCCGCGGAGCAGAGGGCTGATGAACGAATAGCTCAGCTTACCGCCGAGGGCGAGGAGCTTTCCGCGAAGATAAGCGAGCTTGACGAGCGCAGAGAAGAGATCGACAGGCTGCGTGAGGAATCCGCAGCGGTTCAGAATTCGCTGAACCTCGAGATAGTGGCTCTCCACAAGGATATCGAGGCGTGCAAGGAGACGATCCAAAGCTGCCTTGAGCAAAAAGAGACGTACAGCCGCCGCGCGGGCACTCTCTCCGACGAGATAGAGGCCATTCGTCTTAGCAATGAGCAGACCGAGGCGGGCATTCGCGAGCTTGAGCAGGAGGCGGCAGCTCTCAGGGAGAATGCCGTCAAGACCCGCGAGAAGATAGAGGAGCTTATCGGCAAGCGCTCCGGCGTCGAGGCTCAGAGCACGGCGCTGCGTTCAAAGGAGAGGGAGATGACCTCCGAGCGCGAGAAGCTCAGCGGCGAGGTCGCAAGGCTCGAGGAGCGCAAGGAATCGCTCCAAAGGGAGCTGGAGACAGCCCGCAACAAGCTCTATGACGAATATCAGCTCTCCCTGCGCGAGGCCGAGGAGGTCGGCGTGGTGCCCGAGGATATCCCGAAGGCGCAGCGCACTTTGCAGGAGATAAAGGGCAAGATAAGAGCCCTCGGCAGCGTCAATGTCGGCGCGGTCGAGGAATACAAAGAGGTATCCGAGCGATACGAATACATGAGCGGCCAGATAAGCGACATCGAGGAATCCAAGGCCGAGCTTGTCAAGCTCATCGACGAGCTGACGGGCAAGATGGCCGAGAGATTCAGGGAGCAGTTCAGGCGCATCAACAATAATTTCACCGAGACCTTCAAGGATCTTTTTGACGGCGGCAAGGCGGAGCTTGTGCTCGACGACCCGCAGGACGTGCTCGAATGCAATATCAACATCAGGGTGCAGCCCCCGGGCAAGAACGTGCAGAATATCGACCTGCTCTCCGGCGGCGAAAAGGGACTCTCGGCGATCGCGCTGCTCTTCGCTATCCTCAAGGTCACTCCCGCGCCGTTCTGCATCTTTGACGAGGTCGAGGCTGCGCTGGATGACGTCAACGTCACACGCTACGCCCAATATGTCAGGGGCATGACGGGCAGCACTCAGTTCATCCTCATCACCCACCGCCGAGGCACCATGGACGAGGCCGATATGCTCTACGGCGTCACCATGCAGGAGGAGGGCGTTTCAAAGCTGCTTGAGCTTAAAACTGCCGAAATGGCAAAAAAACTCGGGCTTGAATAACGGAATCCTTTGTGCTATAATAAACTTGGTTTAATATTAAATAAACTGTTTCAGGAGGAAGAAGAAAATGGCTAACCACGGAATCATCAATTACCCCGACGCTCAGCTTGTTACTAAGCAGCTTGACGCACTTATTAAGAAGCCTATCTATTCGATCAAGCCTGAAGCTCTTGAGAATTACTGCTCCGAGTATTTTGAGAAGAAGTGCCCGACCTCGAAGAAGATGATCGAGGAAGCAAAGCAGGTCATTCCCGGCGGCGTTCAGCACAACCTCGCTTTCAACTATCCGTTCCCCCTCGTCTTTACCAAGGCTGAGGGCGCATATCTCTATGATATCGACGGCAACAGATACTTTGACTTCCTGCAGGCGGGCGGCCCCACCGTTTTGGGCAGCAATCCCCCCGCAGTGCGTGAGAAGGTCATCGAGCTGCTCAACACCTGCGGCCCGTCCACCGGCCTTTTCCATGAGTATGAGTACAAACTCGGCAAGAAGATAGTCGACCTTATCCCCAATGTTGATATGTTCCGTATGCTCGGTTCGGGCACCGAGGCCTGCATGACCGCTATCCGTGTCGCTCGCCTTGCCACCGGCAAAAAGAAGATACTCAAGATGGGCGGCGCTTATCACGGCTGGAGCGATCAGCTCGGCTACGGCATCCGCATCCCCGGCACCAAGTGGACTCAGGCTCACGGCGTTCCCCGCTTCTGCTTCAAGGATACCGAGGAATTCTTCCCCGGCGACCTGAACGACCTTGAGAGAAAGCTCCGCGCAAACAGACTCAAGGGCGGCACCGCTGCCGTTATGCTCGAGCCCGTCGGCCCCGAGAGCGGCACCAGACCCGTTGACAAGAACTTCTGCAAGGGCGTTGAGACCCTTTGCCGCAAGTACGGCGCACTGCTTATATTCGATGAAGTCGTTACCGCATTCAGAGTCAGCATGAACGGCGCTCAGGGCTACTTCGGCGTTTCGCCCGACCTGACCGTATTCGGCAAGGTCGTCGCGGGCGGCTACCCCGGCGCAGGCGGACTCGGCGGTAAGAGAGAATACATGAAGTATCTCGGCGCAGGCCTTGACGGCTCGCAGAAGATACATAAGGCATTCTGCGGCGGCACCATGTCCGCTAACCCGCTCAGCTGCGTTGCCGGCTACACCATGCTCGAGGAGATGGAGAAGGCCGACGCCTGCTACAAGGCCGGTCTCATGGGCGACAGGATCACCGCAGGTCTCCAGGAGCTTATCAAGAAGCACGATCTTCCCTTCGTTGCATTTAACCAGGGCTCTATCTGCCATCTTGAGACCGTCGGCACCATGCACTTCTCCATCAATTGGAGCAAGCCTTGGACCATCCCCGGCGTGCTCAACGCTACCAACGCCCGCAAGAAGGAAATGGAGCACATGGGCGCTGCCTACATGGCAGAGGGCCTCGTAACGCTTGCAGGCAGCCGCCTCTACACCAGCGCTGCTTACACTCCTGAGATGATCGACGAAGCTCTCGCAGCCTTCGACAGAGTATTCTCAAATGTTACCTGCCTTGGCTGATAAGCCGAAAGGAAAACTATCATGGATGTTTTGACTGCTAAAAAGCTCGTTATCGAGGCGGGTGAGAAGCTGGTCGAGTCCGGCCTTATCGCAAGGACTTGGGGCAACGTGAGCTGCCGTGTGGATGACAAGACCTTTGTCATCACTCCGAGCGGCAAGCCCTATATCGGTCTTACCCCCGACGATATCGTTGAAGTTGCAATAGATTCCCTCGAATGGAGCGGCGGCGTCAAGCCGTCCTCCGAGAAGGGCATCCACGCAGAGGTCTATAAGGAATACCCCGAGGCGGGCTTCGTTATTCACACCCACCAGAAGGTCGCCTCCGTTATCAGTGCGCTCCGCAGCGGCATTGAGACCGTCACCGGCGAGGCAAAGAAGCTCATCGGCGACAGGATCCTCATCGGCTCATACGGCCTGCCCGGCACAAAGAAGCTGCGCAAGGGCGTCACGAAGGCGCTCAGGCTCAGCCCCTCAAAGGCTGTTATCATGGCTCACCACGGCGCTCTTTGCTTTGGCAGAGACAGCGCAGAGGCGTTCGCCGTGGCAGAGACGCTTGAAAAGCTCAGCACGGAGTACCTTCTGAACTCCGCAAAGGAGAAGCTCGGCATAAAAGCGGACAATTTAAATGACTTCTGTACGAAAATTGCAGATAGGATTACAAAATCCAAAAAAACTGTTGAAATTGATGAATCTTTGTTGTATAATAGTAGCTGCAACAGAGACGACGGAAAGATCACCCTCACCAATAAGGGCGACGGTTCCGTTGCGTCAATGGATCTCAAGACCGGCGAGGCTGACAAGGCACTTGCGCCGTCGGCGGACGCTCACCGCAGCGTTTACCTTGCCTACCCGTCATTCAATTATATAATCCACAACACTTCAAGCGAGGTCGCCGCAGTTTCAAGGCTCGGCAAGAATATGAAGCCCCTGCTTGATGACTTTGCTCAGATCTGCGGCCCCAAGGTCAAGATCGCAAGTATCGACAAATGCGCCAAGGCGCTCAAAGGCAAGAATGCCGTCCTCGTCAAGGATCTCGGCGCTCTTTGCTGCGGCGCTGTCGAGGGCGACGCTCAGGCGGTCGATATGATAATGAGCAAGAGCTGCCTTACCCTGCTGGGCACCAAGATATTCGGCAAGGCAAAGGCGATCAACCCTGTCGAGGCTCTGCTGATGAGAGTTGTTTATCTCACCAAGTACTCCAAACAGGCGTCTAAATAATTTGATCACTACCATCTTTTGTCCCCCCCGTTTTATACGAGAAAAATCCGAGGCTCCCCGCCTCGGCTTTTTCTTTTAAATTTTCCTTTCTGAATAGCGTGGGCACAGTATGACGTCTCACGGTGATTTGTTTTGAGCTAACAATATGAAAAAAGAACCGCAAAAGCGATTCCGAATAGATGAGTGAAATTTTCTGTTTCACAGAAAGTGAAATAAAATCCAATAGTCGCCGCAGCGATGTCACACGCAATAGCAACATAAACGATAAAGCTTGCCGAGATGATTAAACAAAAGAATGCGGAAATCGCCGCTGGAAAAGAACGACTTAAATCGGGACGAACGGTAAGGCAATTATTCAGACAACCGCCGCGGTTTTCCGCGGCGGTTGCTCGCTGTCTGTCGTGGTGGGAGGCTGTATGGATTAATTTTAATCCTGCGGGGTCACTGCGACGACGGTCTGACCGAATTCGTCGGTCTCCGGCTCGGTCTTTTCAACAAAGACATTCAGATAGACCTCGGTGCCGACGTCGTAGGCCTTATCAGCAAACGGCGCCATTTGGACGACCTCGTTATTGCGGTAGCTGCCCTCGTAGATCTCCTTTTTGATGCATTTGAAACCCAGCTCCGTCAGGCGTTTCTCCGCCTCGGCGTAGTCGTAGCCGACCACGCTCGGGAGCACGACCTGCTGCTTGCCCTTGCTGACATAGATGACGATCTCGGTGCCGGGCTGCACGAGGGTATCCGACTTGACGCTCTGCCCGACGATATAGCCCTCGGGCACCTTGTCGTCATAGACATCCTCTGAGACGAGCTTGAAATTCTGCGTGAATACGGGATTCACAAGCACGTCAACGGCGCTCTTATTGATGAAATCGGGCACGGCTATCGGCTCCTGATTTGATTGAGTGACCGTAACATTGCCGCTGTTCTGGTTAAAATTGAATTTGAAAGTATCTTTAAATACTGTGAACGCAAGGATTATAAATATCGCGAGACCGACTACGATGCAAAGAGCTGCGGAGACTATTATCGTCGGCACTCCGTCGCCGTTCTTTTTGGGGGAGGGCTTATTCTCGGGCGCGGGTCTCTTCTCCGGCTGCCTTGCGGGCTCGGGTCGGGGCTGCTTCTGCGCCTGCTCGGCTCGCTGATACTGCCCGCTCGCCGCCGTTGCCACGGGCGAAGCCGACAGCTCGGCTCTGAGCTGCTCGACCGTCCTTGTTCTGTCCTCAGGCAGAATTTGTAAGGCGTTGATGAGGCCGTTTATGACATAGGCGGGCAGCGCCTCGGCAAATTTGCCGGGCACCATGAGCCTGTCGTTCGTCATGCGCTCCTTTGCGGAGATAGGGTCGCTGCCGATAAGGGTGCGATAAAGCACAGCCGCAAAGGCATAGATATCCGTCCAAGTGCCTTGCCTGCCGTCAAGCCCGTATTGCTCGATGGCGGCGTATCCGTCGAAAAGCTGGCTGTTCAGCTCGCTGCGGGCGGTCCTCGCCGCACCGATGCAAAAGCCCGTTATCTTTATCTTGCCGTCGCCGCCGATTATCAGCGTCGAGGGCGAGATGCCGCGGTGGATTATGCCCGCCGAGTGCAGCGTGCCGAGAGTTGAGAGCAGCGGCATGAGCAGCTGCCTTGCCTTCTCCCAGGGCACATAGCCGAGCTTGTTTCTGAGCAGGAAATCACGCAGGGATATCCCCTCGAAATGGTCGTATATCGCATAAGAGGTGTTGTAATCCTCAACGACTGCGTTGACGCTTATCAGCGCCGAGAGACCCTTGAGCCTTGCGAGCTTAGTCCAAAGCTCCTCAAAGCTGCGGCGCAGCTCTGCGAAGGTGGCTTCGCTGCCGGGCATCACCTGTAAATTCAGGTTGGAGGTAGTCCTCGTCGTGAACGAATCGGGGATAAATTCGCGGAGCTTCACCGCCTTTTTCTCCTTGAGATCCCAGCCGATATAGGTGGCGCCCTCGCCGTTATACTCGAGCATTTTGCCCACAAGATAACGGTTGGCGACGAGAGTCCTCACCGGCAGATAAGGCGATATCTGAGCGGAATCGACATGGTAGCCGCAGTAGGGGCAGATCTTCTCATCACCTATCTCCCGCATACAGCTCATACACAGATTGTCGGAACTGATCTTTTTGAATAGAATAAACCATTAAAAATAATAGCAAAAAAAGCCGGGTTTGTCAATCTTGGTGACAGCATTGTAACCTTTTCGGGCGAACACTTCGGGCAAATCGGATAAAATATATATTTTCGCAGGGATTTTCTCTTGAAAAAGCGGCGCACTGTTGTTATAATTATTTTGATTATAGGAAGGAGGCTTACTCGATATGGCTAAATCAGAAAACAGCATACCGCTCTACCTTTTCCACGAGGGCACGAACGCAAAGGCATATGAATACCTCGGCGCTCACCCCGTTGACGGCGGAGTTTGCTTCAGAGTATGGGCTCCGAACGTGCAGTGGGCAGGCGTTGCGGGCGACTTCAACGGCTGGCAGGACTGGTAGCCCGACAAAGCCCCGATGACTAAAATAAGCTCCGGGGTGTGGGAATGCTTCGTTGACGGCGTTAACCGCTACGACGCCTATAAATATTACTTCCGCACGGCGGACGGCAGGGAATTCTACAAGAGCGATCCCTTTGCTTTCCACTGTGAGACAAGACCCGGCACGGCATCCAAATACTACGGCGAGCTTGACTTTGACTGGAGCGATAAGGGCTGGCTGCGTAAGCGCAAAAAGGCCGATATCTATTCCTCGCCGATGAATATATACGAGGTCCACGCAGGCTCATGGCAGCTCTATGACGACGGCAACCCGCTCTCTTACCGTGACTTGGCGGACAGGCTTATTCCGTATGTCAAGGATATGGGCTACACCCACATCGAGCTGCTCCCCGTCATGGAGTATCCCTTTGACGGTTCGTGGGGCTATCAGGTCACGGGCTATTTCGCCCCGACCTCCCGCTACGGCACACCCGAGGACTTCGCATACTTCGTGAACGCCGCCCACAACGCCGGCATAGGCGTTATCCTCGACTGGGTGCCCGCTCACTTCCCAAAGGACACCTACGGTCTGTATGAATTCGACGGCGGCGCCTGCTACGAATACGCCGACCCGCGCAAGGGCGAGCATCTGCAATGGGGCACAAGGGTCTTTGACTACGGCAAGCCCGAGGTGCAGAGCTTCCTCGTCTCGAGCGCAATGTTTTGGATAAGCGAATACCATATCGACGGGCTGAGGGTGGACGCCGTTGCCTCCATGCTCTATCTCGATTACGGCAGGGACGACGGCAACTGGATACCGAACTGCCACGGCGGCAGGGAGAATCTCGAGGCAGTTGCATTCCTCAAGAAGCTCAACGAATCCGTCTTTCGCGAGCACGGCGACGTGCTGATGATAGCGGAGGAGAGCACCGCGTGGCCGATGGTCTCCCGCCCGACCTATCTCGGCGGCCTCGGTTTCAACTTCAAGTGGAATATGGGCTGGATGAACGACTGCCTGCGCTACTTCTCCCTCGACGGGCTGGCAAGGAAATTCAACCACGACTGCCTGACCTTCTCTTTCTTCTACGCCTTCTCCGAGAATTTCGTCCTGCCTATCTCGCACGACGAGGTAGTCCACGGCAAATGCTCGCTGATAAATAAAATGCCCGGCACCTATGAGGAGAAATTCGCCGGTGTGCGCTCTTTCCTCGGCTATATGATGTCTCACCCGGGCAAGAAGCTGCTCTTCATGGGCTGCGAATTCGGTCAGTTCATCGAGTGGAATTACAAGCAGCAGCTCGACTGGCTCCTGCTCGACTATGAGGCGCACAGGCAGCTCAAGAGCTATGTGAGCGCCCTCAACAAATTCTACCTCGCCAACTCCCCGCTCTGGGAGATAGACTACAGCTGGGAGGGCTTCAGCTGGATAGTCAGCGACGACAGCTCCAACTCCGTCGTAGCCTATATCAGGCGCGACAAGAAGGAGAACGAGCTTATCGCCCTTTGCAATTTTACGAGCGTGACAAGGCAGAAATACCGCATAGGCGTGCCGAAGCCCGGCACCTACAGAGTGGTGTTCAGCTCGGCTCTGCCGGAATTCGGCGGCAAGGGCGAGAGCACCGCCGGCTCGGTCAGGGCGAAGAAAAAACCGATGCACGGATACGAATACAGTATTGAACTCGATATCGAGGGATTGAGCTGTATGTATATAAAGAATACTTCCCGCAAAAAAGATAAATAAGGAGGAATTTGTATGGCAATCAAACCCGAATGCATAGCGATGCTTCTTGCGGGCGGCCAGGGCAG
>OHCB01000800.1_pt1 | contig 10775 bp, 10 predicted proteins | sample 1577501 | NCBI WGS metagenome assembly OHCB01 (sample SAMEA3879582, study PRJEB24766) | human gut metagenome | biome: human-associated habitat; feature: feces | place: USA | collected 1985/1987
CGGGTTCAACGGACGGAATGCTGAAAAAGCTCGGCTTGCTGAAAGAGATCTGCCGGCAGGGGAAAACTCCGTTTGACGAAGAAAAGCTGTCGGGCTTTCTTAAAAAATACGTTGCGGCGGGCTGCCCGGCAATACATCACAGCGAGACTTATCGTCGGCTTTACCATCCCGCGTATCGCGTGATTTGCAGAGAATTCCTTCCCGAACTAATCGGCGGAGAATGCGCAGGCTCGGAACCTGAAATTCATATTTAAGACTCAAACAAAAACTGAATTTAAGGAGAAGTTTAAACAAAAGGCACAGCCGAAACGCAATTGCGGGCGGCTGTACCTTTGTTTTTTTACAGAGAATGATACGGCAAAAGAAAGCTCGTTGAAAATCGATCAGATTTCAACATTGCCGTTGCCGGGGCGTGCGCAGGTGATTTCAAGATTGCCGTTGCGCTCACGAAGCTTGTCGATAAACTCTTTTTCTTTCCGCGCATCACGCAAAGTGATCTGGTAGGTGAGCTTGAACAGGCTGCCCATGTTGGTGGTCTTAACACGGATGAGCTCATGGCGGGAAGTGTAAGTGCTGAAAATATCATTGAAAACCTCATCATAGCTGAGACTTTCGGGAATGACAATTTTGAGGTCGCGCTCTGCGGAACCCGCTTTGCCGAAATTGATGCTTGCAAGCGCAATGTCAACCAAAAGAACGAACACGGCAAGGATGACCGCAATTGCAATATAACCCATGCCTGTTGCAAGGCCGACAGCCATTGCGAGGAAGATGCTTGTTATTTCACGTGCGGAAGCGGGGGCGGAACGGAAACGGACAAGGCTGAAAGCACCGGCAACAGCAATGCCTGCGCCGAGTTGTCCGTTAACAAGGGCGATAATCGTTTGAACTATCATCGGCAGAAGCACAAGCGAGACCGAAAGGCTCTTGGAGGGACGATTTCTGTATCGACTGCAAACGGCGATGAGAACGCCCAACGCAAGAGAAACAAGCAGGCAAACAATAAACCCGCCTGCGGTCAGGGTGCTTGTGGTGGAGAAAATACTGTCGATAACGTTGTTAAGCATAGTGAAAAATCCTTTCGTTTATGGATGAAAACATTGGGCACGGAACGATACCGGATCGTTCAGCCGCAATATGCAACACCGCGTTTTTGAGAAAGAATGCGGTTAAGTTCGATGTTATACGCGGTTGCGTATTTTGAGAAGCTTGTCGGAAAGATCCTGTGTTCATCAAGGAGTGCGGCAAGCCAAAGCGGCAGAGTGTGCGGAGTTTTAAGCTCCATTATGCATTTGCCTGCGGGCAGAATGGGGTCGCCGTACGTGCCGCTTAACAGGTCGAGGTTGTGCGTTCTGTAGCGCAGATTTTCGTCGATTGTCAGTCTCAAATCTCCGACGCCGTTTTCCGCATAGGCAGTGCGTTCGCAAAATATTCCGAAAGACGGCCGAAGCTCCGGATAAAAGCGGAGCGCATAATCAATTTCACGCGCAATTTGCTTGTCGGGGCAGGGCGCATCGCCGCAGAGAAACTCCATTGCATCGGCATAGGGCATTTCGATTCGGCGCTTATACACAACACCTTTGTATTTCTTCTTAAGCTCAATAAAAGCGTTCGATTCTGCCGACGGAGTGCCGTAGCACCGCAAACGGAGCTTTTCCTTATAAATCGGATGCTCTATGGAGGCACGAATCAACCGCATGTCGGCAGTGTCAAAATAAATGCTGCTGACAGTGCTTTTTCCGTAAGAATCAACATGCATATGCTGCAAAAGCACGGGCAGCATTGCGGCGAACTGCTTGTCCGAAACAATATACTTTTTCTCAATACGGGTAAAAATGTTATCAATTTTAACCGTTTGCAATGTCACAACCTCCGTTTCTGCCGAAATGCACCGGATGCGGAGCACTTCAGAATAATCCCGCTCGGCACAACGGCGGAGCGGGCGGTGAGACCATTCTCGCATTACCAATATTATACCACTGAAACAGGGAGACCGAAAGACAAAAAGGGCTCTTTTAACGGCAAATATTGTATATAGTACTTTGAAAACGGTCAAACAATGCTTAATCGGGAAGATTGTCAACAAAAATTCATAATATATCGAGCCAGATTCCCATAGGCAATTTTGCGAATGTCCGCATCGCTCAAGCCCATGCGGCTCAGCTTGTTCGCAATCAACGGCAGTCCGCTGCTGTTTTCAAGCCCGTCGATATAGCGGTTCATGCCGTCAAAATCCGACCCGAGCGCAACGCAGTCGATTCCGCCGATTTCGATGAAATGCGCGATATGCCGTATCACATCGTCGAGTTCGGCAGTGCGTTCATCGGTCAATTGTCTGTAATAAAAATTGACGCCGATTACACCGCCTTGTTTTGAAATCGCGCGAATATGCTCATCTTTCATGCAGCGCGGGTGACTGCATAGGGCACGCGCATTTGTGTGCGACGCAAACACGGGGCGTGCTGCAATGCCCAACACATCGTCAATGCCTGCATCCCCGAGGTGTGCAAGGTCAACAGCCATTCCGATTCGGCACATCTCTTCAACAACACGCTTTCCGAGGGCGGTCAAGCCCTTTTTGCTTCCGCGTTTTCCGGCCGGATAGGCAAGACTGTTAACGTCATTCCAAGTCAGCGTCATTGCGCGCACTCCGAGACGATACAGCATTCGAAGGTTTTCAACGCTGCCTTCGACAGCCTCACCGCCTTCAACGGTCAACACTGTTGCAATTTTGTCCTGAGTTTCGTCAAAATCACGGGAGAACGGCACAAAACACGGATTTGATTCAAGCATTCGATAATAGGAATCTATCATGTTAAGGCATTGACTCAGCGGGTTCTGCTTCAGCAGCATATCGATCCATGCGGCAAAGAACTGAAGCTTCACTCCGCCCGCTGCCATGTTCCGAAGGCTCATGCTCTGATGCCCGGAGACGGTTTGAATATCATAATCATAGTATGTCATCCCGTATAAAAAATCACAATGCGCATCTGCAAACGGCAGCTTGTTTGAAGCGCTGTTCTCTTGCGGCAGAATTTGTTCGACCATGTTAATCCCTCCAATCTGCAGCTCCGCATGCCGCGGAGGCCGACCGTATCACAATATTATAACACAAAACGAATAAAAATGCATTCGATAAAAAAGCGCGGCGGGTTGTTGAGAACAGATAATTTCTTCTGCGGAAGATAATCACCGGACGGAGATGCGGAGTATGATATAAAATACCGAAAAAAGTCACAATTTATTTTCAAATGGAGTCGAAAACCTATTGTAAAGAGCAAACCGCAATTGGTATAATAAGGTGTGGAGTTCAGAGGAGCTCTGCAAGGTGCTTTTGTATATTAACCGGAGGTGACGCAAATGAAATGCAGAAATTGTGGCCACGATAATCCCGAGTATTCCGAAGTATGCGAGAATTGCGCAGTTTCACTGCGCTCGGAGCCGCAGCGCGATGATGATACCCCGTCTTGGGGTTTCGTTGACGAGAACAAGGATATCAGGTTTTCTTTCGGGGGGCGAAATGCCGCGCAAAACAATGATCCCGCAGGCATGAACCAAAACACTGACAGCGACCTTGATGAGCTTGAAAGACAGTTCACATGCGACGTCGGTGATTGGAATGAAGTTCAGAGACGTCCGAACGCAGGCCGACAGAACAATAACCGCCAAAACGCTGCCGCTGCGCAGAGAAATGACAGAACAAGCAGCCCGAACGGAGCGGAACGGGCGAACCGCAGCAGCGCACAGAATACACAGGGCGCATTCGCCGGTGACAGACTTCCGTGGGATAACGATTCTGCAAACGCACGCAGGCAGCAGCCCCGCACGGAAAGGCAGTCAAACCCGGATGACGAATATGATTCCGATGATTTCGATGATGCGGATGCATACGACGGCCGCGAACGCGGGAACAAGCGCGCGAAGAAGCAGCGCGGAAAGGGCAGAGATTCGACTGATATTCAAGATGATTTCGACACTGCCCGCACGAGTGCCGATTACGGAGCAAAGCGGGGCAGACGCGATAATTCCTATGATGAATTTGAAGACGTGAACCGCAGAAGCGATCGCAAACGCGGAAAAGGCGGTGCGTCCGGTCTGCGTATTGCAATAATTGTGCTTGCTGTTGTGGCCGTAATTGCGGCCGGCGTGCTTGCATACACCCTTTTGAACGGCAGCAGCATCGGCGGCGAAAAAACAAACAGCGTTATCGTCAACCCCAACAATCCGGACAGCTACTATATCACTGTTTATGCAAAAGCCGGTTCTGTCCTTGTTTATGAGGACAGCACAGGTGCACAGACCGAACAGCAGGTTCCCGAAAAAGGATATGTAACTTTCAATGTTGCATCCAACCGCCTGCGCCCGATAACACCCATTGAGGGCGAAAGTTGCGACATTTACCCCTCGGTAAGTCTCAAAAATGAGGACGGAACGCTGACAAAGCTGGAGATTCCGCGCATAACGCTCAGAGTTCCGACGCTTAATGCATTCTTCGAAACGGCTGAAGACATAACGAGCGACAACGGCGTTATAGAAATCAAAGGGCATGTTGACTTGACTCAGACAGATCTGCAGAACAATCCGCCTGTTGTCACGATCAACAACGAAACCGTGCAGCCCGCACCCGACGGCAGCTTTGCTTACACAACAAAGCTCGACAAGGGCGAATACGAGATCGTCGGTGAAATCAAGCTCGGCGGATACATGATCATGCGCCGAACCTTCAAGGCAACCGTCAACAAGCAGCTGACCGCAGCCGACATAATTTCAATACCCGAGGAAGTTGATACCCGAGTTCTGAATGTTGAAACTTCAATTGAACTCACCGGTACCGTTCCCGCAGGAGCTGTGCTTCAGGTTGTTCCCAAGGATGCGGAATGCACCGTTAAGGATCAGCCCACAGTTGACGAAAACGGGAACTTCAGGTTTTCTGTAAACCTTCCCACCGCCGCAAAGTGCTATGAGCTCCAGCTCACCGCAACCCTTGCGGACGGAACGGTTTACACGCGTCCGTTCTTTGTGGAACGTCCGCCGGTGTTTAACGAATATGTTCCCACCGTTTGGAGAGGTGATTACAGCGAGATGTCAAAACCCGTCCATATCACCGACCTTCGCGGGTTTGTAATTGAGGGAACTGTTGCAGAGATTACCTATGATGACGATTATCTCGTTGCAACGTTTACCCTTAACGATGGACATACGATCAGCATTGAGTATCACGATCACTATTCTGCCGCACGCCAGCATCCCATTGAAGCGGGCAAGCAGTACAAACTCTACGGATTCTCAAAGGGCGTGGACGAAAGCGGTATGCTCCGGATGTATATTTGGTTCGTGAGTGACTGATCAGATGTTCGGATAAGTTTGGAAACAAAATAACCTGCGCGGCGGCTGCTTAACGGCAGCCGCTGCGTTGATACTGCAACACATCGCCAAACGGTGCAGCTTTCAAGAAAACACATGGAGAAATAAGATGAAAATCTGGGCAAGAGTTCGAAAAAACAACAAAACAACGGAACAGGATGTCGTTGAAATTCCGCAGAAGGACGCTTCCGAAGTGGAGGACTGGCACGAAGCTCTTTGCGAGTTGTGCTCGAAATTAAACCTTTCACGCCCTGTGATTCTTGATAAGCATGTCAATGAACTGCTCCGCTTTTCACACACCGTGTTCCGCCCAGATGATTTTATGGAACAGGTAACGTTTGACAGGCTGGAGGTTGAATTGTTTTAGCGGCGGTTCATTGCACCCAGAAACGTTGAGAACAGGAAGTGTTTTTCAATCGAAAAAACGAAAATAAACGAATGCTCGGTGATTACTCCGAAAAGGGCAAACGACCCGTGATGTGCGCAAAGCATGCATCGCGGGTTGTTTTGTTTTCGGCAGCAGTGTTCAAAACCTGTAACTGTTTATCGGTAATATTCATATTTTATAGCAAGCCGTGTACAAGCCCGACATTGGAGCCGCCGGCGAAGCAAAACAATAAGAAAGGAGCATCTCGGCAGTGCGGGAGCGAACGGTACTGCGCTGCAATGATGTGGTGAATGATATGAGAAATGATAACGGAAGCAGGGGAAACGGCTTTCAGCCTTTTAATCCGCCGAACAGAGGAAGACAGCAGGGAGGCATGAGGCAAAGCAATTTCGGCAGCGAGCAAAACATGGGTTATGATAACAGCATGCAGTTTGCAGGTAATGCGTGCGGTTTCCCGCCTTGCAGCGGCTGCCGCTGTGAATGTACATATTACGGTGCAACGGGTCCGACGGGCGCAACAGGTCCGACGGGCGCAATCGGAACAACGGGCGCGACCGGTGCAGTGGGTGCAACGGGAGCGACAGGCGCTACGGGAGCAACAGGAGCGACAGGCGCAACAGGTCCGCAGGGAATCAGAGGCATTGACGGTGCAATGGGCCCGACAGGCCCGCAGGGTATCAGAGGCGTGGACGGAGCAACGGGAGCAACAGGCCCGACCGGAGCAACGGGAGCAACAGGCGCAACAGGAGCAACAGGCCCGACCGGAGCAACCGGTGCAACAGGCCCGACCGGTGCAGCGGGAGCAGCGGGGGCAACAGGCCCGACCGGAGCAACAGGGGCAACAGGCCCGACAGGTCCTGCAGGCGCAGCAGGAGCAACGGGAGAAACAGGTGCAACGGGAGCAACCGGAGCAACCGGAGCAACAGGGGCAACAGGCCCGACCGGAGCAACGGGAGAAACAGGCGCAGCAGGAGCAGCGGGAGAAACAGGGGCAACAGGCCCGACCGGAGCAACAGGAGCAACAGGCCCGACAGGCCCGACAGGCGCAGCAGGAGCAGCGGGAGAAACAGGTGCAACGGGAGCAACAGGTCCGACAGGCCCGACAGGCCCGACAGGCCCTGCTGCCGAACCTGCCCGGTCGGCAGCATTGATGTCTGCAGTTCAACCGACAGGAGAAGGAACGACTGTACCGAATGGGGGAGTGCTGCCTTTGACAAACCTTCGCAGCAGCGGTGAAGAACTCAGTGCGGATGCGGCAAATAATGCGGTGCGCTCCAATGATGAAAAACTGTATCATATTGTATGGAACGTAAATGCGGCGGAAGAGCAGGGCTCCGGAACTTCGGGTGATATTGTGATTGCACTTGAATCGCTTACCGGGGATGTGTATGGTTATTCTTCGGCAAGCACGACCGCAGCCGGCGGAAATCCTGTGTCCGTTTCAGGCTCGGCCTATGGGCGGATTCCCGCAGGAACGGAGCTTGTGCTTCGAAACAGAAGCGGAAGAACCATAGCGCTGCATGCGGCTGCAACTCCCAACGGCGACTATGCAGGCGTGATCACGGTGATTAAAGCATAGATAATGCGGCAGTGAACGAGCCGGAAATGTGCCTTCGAAAAAGAGACGGTGCAGGTAAACTCCGCCTGCCGCGTGCGGGCGGAGCAGGCTTTCCGCAAAACAGAATCGTGAAAACAGGGGGAGCGATATGGAAGGTTATAAAGTGTGTGTTTATGCAATTGCAAAGGATGAAGCGAAATTTGCCGCGCGCTGGGCTGAGTCGATGAGTGAGGCGGATGCTGTATATGTTCTTGACACAGGGTCAAGCGATGATACCGTAAAAATACTTCAGGCGCACGGGGTAAACGTTCGGAGTGAAATAATAACCCCATGGCGGTTCGATGCGGCGCGGAACAGGTCGCTTGAACTTGTGCCGGAGGATGCCGACATCTGTGTTTGTACAGATATTGATGAGGTTCTGCATCCGGGATGGCGTGCAGCGGCGGAAAAAGCGTGGTCAAGCGGCGCGGATATGCTGCGCTATCGTTATACGTGGAATTTAAACGAGGACGGAAGCGAAGGTACGGTGTTCTATATAGATAAGATACATGCACGGCATGGTTTCAAATGGGTAAACCCTGTACATGAGGTTCTTGAATATGAGGGAGAAGGCAGTTTCAGACATATCATTGCAGAAGGCATTCAGCTTGATCATCTTGCCGATGCATCAAAATCACGCGCACAATACCTGCCTCTGCTGGAAATGAGTGTGCGGGAAAATCCGGAGAATGACAGGAACATGCATTATCTCGGCAGAGAATACATGTTTTACGGCAGATGGAACGATTGTATTGCGACATTGAGGAGGCACCTTGAAATGAAATCCGCTGTCTGGCGGGATGAGCGGAGCGCATCGATGCGCTTTATTGCACGTGCCTGCACGGCACTGAATGATATTGCAGAAGCGGAAAGCTGGCTCTATCGCGCAGCGGCGGAAGCACCGTACCTACGTGAACCGTGGATCGAACTCGCGGGCAATGCATATGCACGGCAGGATTTTGAAGGTACGCTGTATTTTGCACTTAAAGCACTTGCAATTGAAACCCGCCCGAAAACATACATAACGGAACCCGCAGCATGGGGTGCCGCTCCGTATGATTATGCTTCTCTGGGGTATTTTTATACGGGCAGAAAAAAAGAAGCACTGATAATGGCCGAAAAAGCCGTTGAAAAAGAACCGCAGAACGAAAGATTAAGAGCAAACAGAGATATTATTGCACAACTTTCGGAAACGCTTTGATTCGTTATTTTTGTCGGAGAGGCTCGATTCGAACCTTTCCGACAAAAAATGAATCGGCAAGCATTTTGATAACAACTTATCATACAGCAGGAGCAGGATTATAACAGCTGACAATATATAATGCAGCCAACCGATCAATTCAGGTTGCATGTTCGGCGGATTTGCGCTATAATAATATTGTTATGCGAAATGATTCGCATAAATACGGAGACGTATCGAAGTGGTCATAACGGGACTGACTCGAAATCATGTGATTAGTCCTAAAAAGTGAATATTTATGCATGGAAGCGTATCGAAGTGGTTGTAACGAGCTGCACTCGAAATCGGAATCGCTTCGTGGAACGCTCCACCCGAAAAAGTCTTGATTTATGCAGGTTTTCGAGGGTTCGAAAACGAAAAAATCTTTGAGTTCTCCCCATCAGTTCTCCCCATTTTCCAAAGCGGATTGGGTGAAGATACAACTTGGAGGGTTGTCCGAGTGGTCGAAGGTGCGACTCTCGAAAAGTCGTGTGCCGCAAGGCACCTAGGGTTCGAATCCCTAACCCTCCGCCAACCTGAGAAGCCGGTTTTGCCGGCTTCTCTTTTTTATTCCCGGTTTCCTATTCCTAAGCCAGCAAGCATTGCATCTGCGGAGATAACTTTTGAACTGTACTCAAGGTGTGCGTAAATGTTTGCCGTAGTTGAGAAGTCGCTGTGCCCGAGCCATTCTTGAATCTGCTTCATCGGAACGCCGTTGGCGAGAAGCAGCGAGGCGCAGCTATGTCTCAAATCGTGATAGCGCACTCTGCGCAATCCGTGTTCCTCCAGAAGCTTCGGGAATCCGCAGGAAACATAATTAGGCTTGATGATATCTCCGATTTCATTGATACACACATAGCCCGTGTAATCTTTCACATAGGATCGCCCGCATAAACGCCGGTTTTCCTCCTGTTCTGCTTTAAGCTCCAGAAGCCGTTCCTTTACGAAAGGAACCAGTGGCAGCGTTCTCATGCTGGACTTATTTTTCGTCCGATCTTCTGCGACCGTAATACGCTTTCCATCAAGGGCAACGGTTGTAAGCGTATGCCGGATGGTGATTGTGTCGCGCTCAAAGTCGATGGCATCCCATTTCATACCGAGGGTCTCGCTGCGCCGCATCCCATAGAAAGCACCAAAGAGAATGGGGATTTCAAGTTTGGTGCCTTTGGAGATTTCAAAAAGCCTGTTCACTTCATCGGCATCGTAAAAGTTTGCCATAAAACGCTCCTTCCTTGGTCTTTCGATCTTATCAGCGGGATTACTGGAGATTAGGTCGAGCTTGACAGCATACTTCAACGCCTTGTGGATGTTTGCGTGATAATGAATAACCGAGGACGCGCTCACACGTTCCAGTTCCTTCAGGTAAAAATCCTGGATGTGTTTTGCCGACAGCTCCTGCAACGTAATCTGCCGTTCTCTGAAATACGGCACGATTACTTTTTTGACCATATTAGAGTATGAGGCGAAAGTTGTCACCGCCACGGAGCTCTTTATTACCGTAAGCCATTGTTCCATGAAGTCTGCAAAAAGAACGTCTCCTGTAATCGGCACATCTTCCTGGAAACTGCGCCGCTGCTCCTGTAAGAACGCCTCGGCGCGTTTCTTGTTGCCTTTGACCGCAAGCCCTGTTGCGATCCACTTTGTTTTGCGGTTTCCGTGTGCGTCAGTGTAGTTTAGTACCGCATAAAAATAACCTTTTTTCTCACGAAGGTGTCCTGCCACCATAATAAGATATCCTCCTCTCTTGTTGTGGGCAACACCTGCCGTTGACCTGAGAACAGTATAAATCATTCGAACTGATGCGGAAAGGATGCCGCCAATCGGATTTATTTCTCCATGCAGTCAACAGCCGATGCATAAGTAGGTAAAAAGATGTGCTTTGGGGATACGGTAGGCGCGACCTACTTTTATGCAGCAGATTTTGCCTTCTCGTATCAGTCGATACCCCGTTTTCGTGCTGACATCAAGTATCTGGCACATCTGAGCGATATCCATGACATCCGGATACTCTTTCAGCATTAGCTTGTAAGCATCACGCTGGGATAGCGTGGTAGTGGTTTCAGAGTTCATGTTTCGCACCTCCATTCCTATGCGTTGTTTTTGTATGTAAATGACCGCACGATTTCTCTTGCGGTCTGCCTTCCCTCAGAACTTCATGGGAAGGGTCGAATGCCTGCGCCTGCCGTTGTAGATGCGGTAGAACAGGT
>OHCB01000806.1_pt1 | contig 10725 bp, 10 predicted proteins | sample 1577501 | NCBI WGS metagenome assembly OHCB01 (sample SAMEA3879582, study PRJEB24766) | human gut metagenome | biome: human-associated habitat; feature: feces | place: USA | collected 1985/1987
ACGGAGCATCTGGCGGACTACGTCCTCACGCCGGACTTGAGTTCCCCGCAGGAAACAGCCATTGACCACCTACGCTTCATGACGGATGACCATTCGGCGGAACTGCTGATCTCCCACGTAAACCTCTACGCCTACGGCTGCGACCTCATCAGAGAGGACAACGCAGTGCTCTCGCCCTACGGTCTGCTGCACCGTGCGGACTATCAGCCCATGCTGTCACCAATGCAGGAAACACAGAAAATGGAGATGAAAATGAAATAACACCGCCTTGACCCGTAAAACGGGCAAGAAACTTTCAGAACTCCCCTTCCCGGCATCGCATCGCGGCATAGGTGATGAGATCCTCCGGCGTGAGGACGTTTCCATCACAGGGGATCTCACCCCAGATTTTCCGCGCGGCAGGGGCAGGGCTACACATTGCCATCGCCATAGCCAGACGGATCTCCCTGCGCACCTCTTCCACGGTGGTATGGTGTCTGCGGGCTACTTCCAGCAGAGCTGCTTCGGCACGAATATTCATTTGTTTCATATCGTTCACTCCTTCCTTTTTAGAACGGTTATCGTTCTTTTGGAACTACAATACCACAGGAGTCTACGGGAAATATGTCGAACGCAGTCGAAAAAAACAGAGGTCTGCAAAAAGCAAACCTCTGTCATACTGTTACTGGAATTCAGTGATCAATGCGTCCAGCACATTCATCACCTTACGCTGCCCGTCCGGGGAGAGCGTCTTCAAACGCTCAGAGAGTTCCGTGGCTCGGAGCATCGTCGCCGCGTTCAAACTGTCCTGAAGAAGCTCGTCTGTCCCAACATTGAGCACGTTGGCAATGGCAACCAGCTTTTCCAGCTTTGGCGGCTTCACGCCCCGCTCTACAACGCTCACATGATCCACGCTATAATCCACAGCGGCAGCAAGATCTTCCTGCGTCATGCCGACTCGCTCGCGAGCGGCCTTGATCCGTTTACCCAATGCGACCTGATCCATACGCAATCTCCTTTTGAACGGTATCCGTTCTTAAATTATATGGGAGATGGCGTTTGTTTCACAGGAGCACACGGGGCGATTACCGTTCCGTAAGAACGGAACATTCAGAAAAACAATCACACTTAGGGGCCGTATTCCCGGAGGGGGAAAGCGGCCCCTTCTTTTTTGCGCATTGTCCCTTCCTCCGGGAGTACAACCCCGGAAAGGAGCAAAAATGCGAGAAGAAAAATTATTGAGTTATCTGAAAGGAGCATGTACCGGGCGAAGGTACAGTGCGAGCAGCGCTGCGCTGGAAGCGGCTATAGGGATTAGCGGAACAGATCTTCGAAAACTTGTAAATCGTATGAGACGCAAGGGTGTTCCTATTGGGAGCGATCGATGCGGATACTTCTACGCGGCGACTGCCGGTGAAGTCTACTCCACGATTCAGCAGCTTCAAAACATGGAAAATGGACTTGCGGCAGCAAGACGCGGATTAGAGCGGTCACTGGATGCTTTTCCTTTGAAAGAAGGTGCATCTTGAACAGCTTTATCCCCTGGGTAGGCGGCAAGGGCAAGCTGCTGTGGATCATCAACAAGCTGATGCCGGACCACTATAAGCGTTTCATCGATGTATTCGGCGGCAGCGGCACAGTGACAATGAGCCGTCCTATCCAGCGGGGCTGTATGGAGGTCTACAATGACTACAACGGAAATCTAACGAACCTCTTCTGCTGCGTGAAAAACCGTACCATGGCGCTCTTAGCGGAATTGGGGTTCCTGCCGCTGAACACGCGGGATGACTTCAACGTCCTCTATAAATTTTTCTCAAAAGATGAGATCACGGATGATTACCTGCAGGAGGAAATGGATCTGACGGAGGTCTACCTCAAGCCGCCTGACGCGGAAGCCATCCGCGCCCTCATGTTGGAACGCGCGCCACGCGGAGATATTCGCCGTGCCGCGGATTACTTCAAGCTGGTGCGATACAGCTTCAGCGGCGGCGCCAAGTCCTTCGGCGGTAAGCCCTGTGATATCCGCCGCTTCTTCCATCTGATTTGGGAGAGCTCCCGCAGACTGGCCAATGTTGTCATTGAGAATAAGGACTTTGAGGAGCTGATTCGCCAATATGACAGGAAGAATGCCGTACTTTACTGCGATCCGCCCTACTATATGGCAGAGGGCTGCTATCCGGTAGAGTTCCCGCCGGAGGATCACCGGCGGCTTCACGATGTGCTCATCGGGAGTGAGGGTTACTTTATTGTTTCGTATAACTATCAGGAATACATTTGCGATCTCTATCAAGATGGCTGCTTTATTTTCCGGACCTCGCGCCCAAATAGTATGTCGCAAAGGGCGGGAAGTGAATATGAGGAAATCATCATCACGAACTATGATCCCCGCAAGGCTTGCTGGCAGCTCTCCTTGGAAAACCTGCTGGGCGGTGACGGCGATACCCGCTATGAGATGATCCACGAGCCAAAGTGCCCATTGAAATGTTAAACAAATCAAAAAATAGGAGGCAAACAAGATGAAATTCCATTTGAACCATGACCCCGCGAACAAGACCCTTACCATCCCCCTCGCCGCGCTGCAGCTCTCCGGCCTTGCCGAAACCAGCGATCTGACGATCCATACCGAAAACGGCTGTGTTCTGCTGCTGCCGGGAGATCCCACCGTGGCAGAGCTGCTGAAAACCATTTCTCTGCTTTCCACCGTAACGCCGCAGCTGATCTCCCGTCTGGCGGAGAGAAGCCAGATGGCAATGGAGGCCGGAATGACGGAAACGGCATGCGGCGCCTGTGAACACGAACCCCGCTGCTCCGGCCTTGAAATTCCACCCTGCCAGCTGGCGGAGGCAGGGATCTCGCCCACTGCCGCGCTGGAGTCCTTTGTAGAGGAGGGCCGAGTCATCGTGCAGGCAGCAATGAAAACCGCCGCGGATGTGCTCATCGACGAGCTGGACGATGATGTCCGCACCATGCTGGAGGATTCCGGTGTGCAGATGGAGGGCGTATGCCGTCTGCTGGAAAAGGAGGAAATCTCAGAATGAATGACACCTATCTCTACCCCTACTCCTCTGCCGAGGCGAGAGATCGGAACGAGCTTCCCCTCTGGCGGGAGAGCCACAAGGCGAACATCGCCTGCCGCAACGCCATCGAGGACGCCATCCGTCAGAGCTTCGACGGAATGCATCTGGACAAGAACTGCATCACGCCGGTGCTGGAGGAATACGGCTACAAGCGCACCGCGTGGGTGCTTGCCAACACTTTGCACGAGCTCAAGTGGGACGGGCGCTTCGGCCATGGCAACAAGCAGTGGGCGGAGCGCGCCTGCATCCCCAAAGACATCAACCACAACAGCGACTTTGTTGTCCGAAGCCATCCGGCTGTGCTGGATGGCTTCGTCACTTTCTACCGCAAGGCGGTGCAGGCGCTGAATCTGTTCGGCGCGGAGCACTGCGTTGGTGACCGTGCGAAGCAGGACTTCACCGGAAAGGTGCTGGTGCTGTCACCGGATGTACTGCGGGAGCAGTATTGGGGGCAGGATTACCAACTTCTGTATGCTCGGAGCGGCTTTGGCTGCGAGCCTCATTCCAGTGGTCGCGCAGTCTTTGCCACCTGCCTCTCGGACGGCGAAACAGCCAGATGGAACCGGGAGGATTTCATCGGCGTACTGGATGACAAGTTCCTGCCCGACTGGGCGCGGGAAAAGTTGAAGGAGCTGAAAACGCAGGAACAGACGGACGCCCCCACAATGGGCGGTATGAAAATGAAGTGAGGAGGATACTTGCATGAGCGTGACCTATTACACCGTGGACGATCTTCGGCCCGGAAGATCCGGCTGGGGTGTGAAACGTTTTTCCGCGTTGAATGACGCGATCTCCCATTACCGGTCTCTCCCTATGGATGGGGCCCGCGTCCTCGGCATGGCGGATGACACCCACGCCTATGAGCTCATCCGCTGTGTGCATCTCTTCCCCGGCGATGCCCAGGGCGAGGATGTTCTGGCGGCAGATTACCGGCGCGGCGGCTTGACGAAAAAGAACGCTGCCCTGAAAGACGCGCTGGATATTTGCCTGGAAAGCCTGCGTCCCCGTTTTCTGCTGGAGCCGGAGCGCCTGATCCCCGTTCCCCAGCACAAGAATCTGCGGAAAGAACTGCGGGAGGCCCTTCTCTGGCAGGGCTATGAAGAAAACTATGATTCCGCCATTCGCGCTGTTTTTGTAGAAGGCGCTGGCTGGCTCTCGCCCCAGGATGTAAAAAAGCAGCGGCATCTTCCACTTGTGCTGAGTTACCGGGTAGACGGCATGACGAAGGATGGGGCCTACCTCTCCTTAGAAGTGGAGCCTTGGGAATACGACCTTCTGCTGGAGCAGACGAAAAATCACTATAAAATGAAGAAACATTAAGGAGGAACACAAAATGAAACGAATGCTTTCCCTTTGCGCCGCGGCGCTGTGCCTGACCCTGGCGCTGACACCCACCGCGCTGGCGGCGGACTTTGAGCCTGCGGTACCGAACGCCAAGGTCTGCTACCCCACCGCCATCGTCCGCGGTGACGATGGCACGGAACTGAAAAAAATCTATGATCTAAGCCCCGAAGATGATCCTGCCGGTATCCCCCGCTCGGACTTCCGTCAGGACGGCTTTCACTACACCCTGACGGATCTTCTGAAGCAGGAGCTTCCTGAAAACGAGAGCCGCCAACACACGGAGCACATTTCCGTTGAAAGTGCTAAAAAGGATATGGAATCCGTGCTGGCGCTGCTGCCGCAGGAGCGGGAATTCATCACGGATGACGGCCTCATGGGAACCCTGACGCTCCGACTTGATACCGTGCAGGTGGAGCCGTCCGGCTACGGCAGCGCCACCAAGGAAATCACCACCAAGCGCAGCTATCCCAATCTTGCCGAGCAGGATACGCAGTATCTTCCCAAAACCATTACGGAAGACGGCAAGACCCTGACGCTCTCCGACATTCAGTGGCAGACCGACAACACCGCCAACATGGACGGTTATGCCGTGGCAGACCGCTATACCGCCGTCGCCACCTATTCCGGCAGTGCCACCAGCAGCTATGTCAAGGGCTACACCGTCACGGCGGACTACGCTGGGACCGTCAGCCGGATTGCCTTGAACCGAGTCCGCTATGTGGCTATCTTTGAGGGAACGCCCATCCAGCCCACGGAGCCTGCGGAGACACCCGCCACAGCGTCCGCGTTCCGTTGGTCTTATGTGCTCATCCCCATCGGTGTCGTGGCTGCGGCAGGTGCGTGTGTCGGCGGCGCACTGCTGGTGAAGCACAGAAAAGAAAACGCGGATGAGGAGGATACAGAATGAAAAAGATTTTGACTTTCGCACTTGCCGTCAGTATGATGGCATCCCTTGCGGCCAGTGCCTCGGCGCTGGAATACAGCATTGCCCCTCCGAAGGACTTTGACTTTGGCAGGAATACATCTATTGAGGTCATCCACACGGCGGATGGCGGCGCTATGAAAAACGCCGACATGAGCAAAAACGCCGCGCTTATTCCGCCTGCTTTCGGCTCGGAGAGCATGAACGCCCTCCACACCGGCGAGTATCTCACGCCCAACCTTGCCCCCGGTGGTATTCCCGCGTCCGGCGCGGTCATTGGCGGCAGTGCCGCCACTGTTGTCACACCCGGCAGCACGGTGAATGGCGGCAGCGGTTATCAGCCCGCCGTGCTGTTCACGGAGGTGACAAGCGACCTCTACTACAAAAACGGCTCCCTCGGCAAGATCGAGATCCCCGCGTTGGATCTGAGTGTCCGTATTTATCAGGGGACGGACAGCAAGACGCTTGCCAAGGGCGTCGGGCACTTTGAGGACACCTCCATCTGGGACGGCAACGTCTGTCTCGCCGCCCATAACCGGGGTGCCAACAGCTACTTCGGCCAGATCCACACGCTGGACATCGGGGACAAAATTACCCTGACCACCAAGCTGGGCACCCGCACCTACAAGGTAACGGATGTTTTCAAGGTCAGCGAAACGGATCGCGGCGGCCTTGCGGACTCCGGCGAAAATATGCTGACGCTCTACACCTGCGTCCGCAACCAGCGGGACCAGCGCTGGTGCGTCACCGCAGCGGAGGTCTGAATCTTTCTCCCTTTTGCCGAATCAGTTCTGTTCGACTTCTGCCCCTCACTTGTGATATGGTGAAGCTGCGAAGAAGATTTTCACACATACACAGTTAGAATGGAGGCAGAAAGATGAACGAGAGCAAAAACGTGAGAAAGAATGTCAGTATGATGCTCACCGGCATGGTGATCGGCGCGGCGCTGACCGGCGGCTCTATCGCAGCCGCAGCCGGGATCACGGCGGAACCCACTTGGCAGCCCATCTTTGTGGATGGTCAGCAGGTGGAAATGCAAGCCTACAACATTGCGGGACACAACTATGTGAAGCTGCGGGACATGGGCAAGCAGGTCAGTTTCAATGTATACTGGGATGCGGTCAACGGTTGTGTGCAGGTAGAAAGCGGAAAGTCCTACACCGGTGAAGCGCCAGCAAAGGCAGAACCCGATAAACCGGAATTGCAGCCAGAACCCACAGCCCCTGCCAATGATGCCGATGTAGACGCCATGAAACAGGACATCGTGGACCGCACCAACGCGCTCCGAAAGGAAAACGGCATTGCTACCCTGACCACCAGCGACAAACTCATGCAGGCGGCGCAGGTGCGAGCCGATGAAATGGCTGCCAGCGGCGCATATTCCCACACACGCCCGGACGGGAGGAAATATACCACGGTCACGGACTGCAAATATGTCGGGGAGAACATTTGTCAAATCCCCCTTATTTATCTGGCCCAGCAGAACACGACCTTGCATGAACGAGCGGTCCTTCTATGGTCCAACTCAGATGGACACAGAAAGAATATGACAAATGCCGACTATGGAGAGATCGGCGTTGGCTTGGCAAAGGGCAGGGATGAAAACGGACTTGACTGCTGGTACTGCGTCCAGCTCTTCCTGTGGAATGGCTACTCCATAAGCTGGGTGGATGCTCCGGCAGCCAAGTAAAATCAAATCACATCAACGAGAAGCAGATCGAGAAATCGGTCTGCTTCTCCATTATTTCTAAATGACAATAAGGAGGAACCAACCTTGAAAGCATTGAGAACAAGGATCATGTCGGCGTTTCTTGTCATTATGACATTATTGACGCTGCTTCCGACTTCCGCACTGGCCGCATCCGGCAGCGGAACGGGCATCAAAGCAACCACAGACCCCAACCTCTGGTCTACCCGGCTGACCTCCACCGGTCAGTCGTATTCTTACCGTCCACCCACGGCGGCAGGCAAACAGCTTTACTGCATGGATCTCGGCTATTCTTATCGCTATGGAACCGCTTCTTTCCTCAACAGCTATACCTACCAAAGCGCCACCGGCGTGGACAGTGATGCCCTGTGGGATGCCGCTGTCGCAGGTACGGGTCTTGGCGAGATGGACGCCATTACCAAGGAAAATGTAAAGTGGATGATGACCTATATTGCAGACTACAAGGGAGATATCCCCGGCAGCCTGTTCATGGCGCTCCAAACTTATATCTGGGATCATCAAAGCAACAAATCCGCGGGCGGGGACACCTCCGGCGATATTGACGCCGGTGGTTTTGCCAACGCCGACACCTATGAAACCTATCTTGGTTATGTGGATTGGCTCTTGGCGCAGAAGGCCAAGGAGGACGCGGAGCTCCAGGAGCAGATCGAGAAATACGCCGCCCAGGGAACGGTTGCTACGGTCGTTGAGGACGATGCCGCAAAATGGGCGGTTTTCGCAAAATCCAGCGTTAAAGGCCGCCAGAGCTTCTTCGGCTATTACGCGCCAAGAAAATTGGTCACTACTCCCACGCAACCAGGAGAGCCGGATCGTCCGCCTGCCGGCGATGCGGACATTACCTTGAAGAAAGTTGCCGCAGGAACGACCCAAGGTCTGGATGGCGCTGTGTTCAATATTTACCGCGACGGTCAGATCGTCGGCAGCGCCGTAACCAAAAACGGCGGCATCATTGAGGTAAAAGACGTTACCAAGGGCCTGTGGTCCTTCGTGGAAACCGAAGCGCCCGCAGGCTACTGCGCCGATCCCACGCCCATCAGCGTCTATGTGGATACCACAGATGGGGACAAGCAGTACACCGTCACGGCGACTAATTATAAGTTACCCGACATGAAGATTTACAAAACCGACGCTCAGACCGGCGCGCCGATCCCTGGCACGGTCTTTTCGGTGAAGTCCGTGACCGGCAGCTATTCCACCTCCGTCACGACTGGCGTGGACGGTTCTGCCACACTCCCATCTATCCCCGCTGATGTTTATGTGGTGCGAGAGGAATCTGTGCCGGAGCCGTACATCGTGAGCAATACGGAGCAGACCGTGGCGCTCCGACCCGGCAAAATCTCTGAGGTGCGCTTTCAGGATTACCAGAAGCCCGGTCTGGAAATCTTGAAGAAAAACATCGCCACCGGAGAGCCTATCGAGGGCGTCACTTTCCGTATCGAGCAGATCGACGGCAGCTACTCCACCAGCGCCACCACGGACGGCGCGGGGCGCATCTTCCTCGCTTCCATCCCCGTGGGCAGCTATCGCGTCACGGAGAAAAATGTGCCTTCCCATGTCATTCTCTCTGAGATCCCGCAGGAGGTCCATCTGGAAGCGGGCTGCACCAGAACGGTGACCTTCTTCAACGCGGTCAAACCCTCCCTGACGATCCTGAAGCGGAACAGCGTCACCGGCGATCCTCTCTCCAATGCCAAATTCCATATCTATTACGGTTCGGACAATACCACCACCGGCGAGATCAACGACCTCGGCGTGTTCACAACGGCCTCTGATGGTAAAATCACGCTCACCGATGTAAACCGTGGCTGGTACAAGCTGGTGGAGGAGTCCGCTCCCAAGGGTTTCGGCATTCAGGGCAGCGGGGTCACCGAGTTCTATCTGGAAGCCAACACCTCCAAGACCGTAACGGTGGACAATGTGCCTCTGAGTGCCCTCGTTGTGTATAAGTACGACGCAAAGACCGGAAAGGGCTTGGAGGGCTGCCGCTTTGAACTGCGTTATCTCAGCGGCAATACCAGCGGAACAGGCGGTACGGTCATCGGGACTTATGTGACCGGTCCCAACGGGGCATTCACCGTGACAAACCTTAAAAAAGGCACTTATGTCTGTCAGGAACTCGAAGGTGACGGAAATCACATCATCGACCGCGAACCGCAAACCGTGTGGATCTCCGGCGAGGATCAGGATGTGGTGACGCTCCGCTTCGGCAATGCCCCGCTGGGAAGTTTGCTCATTACAAAGCTGAGCGACGACAGCAAGCACGAACCGCTCTCCGGCGTAGAGTTCCTTTTGACCGACAGCAGCGGCCATTATCTCGGCAACGACAACGGCCGCTTCACCACCAATGCCGCGGGCGAAATTCTGGTGGATGGTCTGGAACCCGGCATGACGGTCATTGCCCGTGAAGTCAGAGCAAAAACGGGCTACCTGCTGGATGACAGCCCCCAGCATGCCCTCATCAAAAGTGGCGAGACTGCCCATTTACAGTTTTTGAACCAGCCTGCCGGAAATCTCATCATCCGCAAGGTCAGCTCCGGTCCCAACAAGGAGCCGCTGGAGGGCGTAGAGTTTAAGATCACCTACGCGGATGGCAGCTTTGTCCCGGACGCCAACGGCGAACTGTCCAGCAACGGCATTTATTACACCAATAAATCCGGTGAAATTCGCATCTCCAGCGTCGTCGGCACCGTGGTAGCAACGGAAACCAAGACGATTTCGGGGTTCACCATTGACGAAGCGACCCGCACACAGACGGTGGTCGTCAACCCCAATGACACGCAGACGCTGACCTTTTACAACAAACCCACTACAACATTGATTCTCCAGAAATACATTTCCGGCACGAAAAATGAACCGCTTGCCGGGGTACAGTTCCTTGTGACGGACTCCTCCGGCGCGGTAGTCGGCCCCAACAACGGCTACTATACCACCGACGCTGCAGGCCAGATCGTCATTGAGGGTCTGACCGACGGCATGACTGTTACCGCAAAAGAGGTCAAATCTGTGGACGGTTTCGTGCTGGACGGGACGCCGCAAAGCATCAAGATCGACCAGAGCCGGTCTCCCCAGCGGCTGACCTTCTGGAACAAGCGACAGGGCGCGCTCATCATCAACAAGCTGTCCTCTCTGGACCGCAAGACGCCGCTGGAGGGCGTTACCTTCAAAATCACTACGGCTACCGGCGAGTTCGTCCCCGACGAAAACGGAAAAATCAGCTCCAACGGTCTGTACTATACCGACGAAAACGGGCAGATCATCCTCAAGGGCGTCACCGGCACACTGGTGGTGACAGAGGAAAAATCTATCTCCGGTTACACCATCGACGAGAACACCCGCACGCAGACCGTGGTGGTCAACCCCAATGACACGCAGTCCCTCTATTTTTATAATGCTCCCATCGGTGGGCTGGAGCTGCTGAAAGTGAATGCGGCGGACAAGACCCAGCGCATCCCCAACACCACCTTCGAGATCCGCCGTGTCAGCGATGGCGGACTGGTGGACACCGTCACCACCGGGACGGACGGCCGCGTGTATGTGCCGCTGGAAAGCGGCAGCTACTATGCCGTGGAAACCGAGGCGGGCAAGGGCTTCCAGATGGACAATACCCCCATCTATTTTGCCGTGGAGGACGGTAAAACCACAACCAAAACGGTGACCAACAAAGCCATCTCCGG
>OHCB01000809.1_pt1 | contig 10683 bp, 8 predicted proteins | sample 1577501 | NCBI WGS metagenome assembly OHCB01 (sample SAMEA3879582, study PRJEB24766) | human gut metagenome | biome: human-associated habitat; feature: feces | place: USA | collected 1985/1987
AGTCGGTGAGAATACCCTGACCGCTCTCAATCAAGACAAACAGGCAATAACAGGAGAGTTAGCAGACCATTATATTCTACACAAAAAATAAACTTTACTTCATCTGTCATTTTCATGCCAAAGTGAAGGGTCCGCTTCAATCTATCACAGCCGGATTCTTCACTTTGTTTTTTTATCTGCCCACAATCTGTATTCACACTAATTAACTCCCATTCCTTTTGCTTATTACGATTTTTTCGTAGACTTGCGAAAACATCGTAATCAATTCATTTTCTTATGGAAAAGCTAACGATACAAGAAGAAGAAGTGATGCTTCATATTTGGAGCATGGGAGAATGTTTCGTGAAAGACATAGTTGCTAAATTTCCCGAACCCAAGCCGCCTTATACTACGGTGGCATCCATAGTGAACAACCTGAAAAGAAAAGGGTATGTTACGGCCAAACGATTCGGCAACACTTATCAATACACCCCAGTGGTTAAACAAAGCGAATACAAACGCACATTTGTAAGTGGTGTGGTCCGGAACTATTTTGCTGACTCATACAAGGAAATGGTATCTTTCTTCGCCAAAGAGCAAAAAATCTCCGCAGCCGACTTGAAAGACATTATCAACTTGATAGAGAAAGAAGAAGATAAATAATCCTGCTAAATTCACAAATACTATGATAACTACAGCACCCGAACTCATCTACATGCTGAAAGTAAATATAGGCATCGCCTTATTCTATGCTTTCTACAAGCTGTTCTGCTGTCGCGACACTTTCTTCCAGTGGCGTCGTATCGCACTGCTGAGTTTTCTTGCCCTCTCTTTTCTTTATCCGCTGATGGATATGCAAGCATGGGTGAAAGAACAACCTGCCATCAATGAACTGGCAGATTACTACGCACTGATGATGCTGACAGAAACAAATACTTCCACTGCCACAGTAGTCACAGCTCCTGTTGCTATTCCCACACCCGACCTGCTTGATATAATAAAGTTCGTCTATTGGATTGGAATCCTTTTATTATCCGCACGATTTATGATCCAACTAAGCAGTATTTTCCGCCTTGTCTTAAAAAGCAAGAATATAAATGTAGACCAAATATCCATACGCAGTCTATCAGAACCTGCCAATCCATTCTCTTTCTGGCAATGGATTTTCATCTATCTGCCCGGACTGAAAGAAGATGAAAAACAAGAAATCCTGACGCACGAACAGACCCACGTCCGCCAATGGCATTCCATAGATGTCATTATCAGTGAAATAGTGAATATCATTTGCTGGATGAATCCTTTTGCATGGCTGCTGAAAACAGAGATCAGACTCAATTTGGAATACCTTGCCGATCATAAAGTAATGGAATCCGGCACAAATAAGAAAGCATATCAATATCACCTTTTGGGATTAGCCAACCAAAACAGACAAACCGGTTTATATAATAATTTCAACTTATCACACTTAAAAAACAGAATTAAAATGATGAACAAAAAAAGAACCCGCACCACAGGGCATATCAAATATGCCTTGTTTGCACCGCTGACTGCTGCTCTACTCTTGGTCAGCAACATTGAAACCGTGGCACGGACAGCCGAAAGGTTAATCTATTCCACGGAAGAAAGCACCCCACGCCCCGAAAGGGAAGAAGTGGCATCTTTTGTCAACACAACAGTACAAGGTCTGGTGACTTTCACTATTACCGTAACCAATAGTGAAGGTAAGCCTCAGCCTAATATTACTCTGCAAATCAAACCGGGTAATGAAGTAAAAACTTTCAAGACCAATGCAGAAGGAAAGGCTACTATAGAAGTGGATATGACGACTCCCAAGTATGTTTCCCTAGACGTTTCCTCTCCTAAAAGTTCCAAACACCAATCACTTCTACTTTCAGCAAACAAACCGAATGTCACTGCCATTTTCGATACCGATGATGATATTGCCGCCTACATCAAAGCCGGCAAACAAATACGGGTCAAGTTACAAATATCTAATAATGATAACCAACAACTGGCAGGAGCAGAACTTATTTCTTCTTCAACAAATGCCAAAGCCACGACAAACGCTCATGGAGAAGCTCAGTTAACAGTAGGAGTAGGCGAAACCATTGCCATTAACCATAAAGGTTATCAAGAAGGAAAATTCACGGTAAAAGAACTCTGCCCCATCAAAGATATGGAAAATCCGGAACTGGTGAGATTACTTCTTGTCGGAGAAGACCCCGTATACCAGATAGCAGACAATATGCCTGAATTCCCCGGAGGTATGACAGCCTGCTTGCAATATTTGGCACGCAACATAAAATATCCCGTAACAGCGCAAAAGGAAGGAGCACAAGGTAAAGTAATCGTACAGATGGTTATTGAAAAAGATGGTTCGGTAGACCATGTAAGCATAGTACGCAGCATTACCCCCGAACTGGATGCTGAAGCAGCACGGGTTGTAAAATCCATGCCAAAATGGAAGCCGGCAACTGTAAAAGACAAAGCAGTACGTTGCAGATACACTGTTCCTGTAACTTTCAAACTGCAATAAAGAGCATAAAAACAGAAAAGAGGCTGTTCCGAACAGTCTCTTTTCATCTTAAAAATATATTCCTAAATCATTTCTTCATCTCCACAATGTGTGTCGGTGCCTGTTCCGCATTACGCTTCTCGGTCTGCTTCACAACATTTTCAGCTAACTCTATAAATGCACGCCCGGTAATGCTGTCCTCATTCAAAGCAGCCGGAGTTCCTTTATCACCATTTTCACAGATACTCTGCACAATAGGAATTTGTCCCAACAAAGGCACATTCATTTCCTCTGCCAGCTGTTTGCAACCCTCCTTTCCGAAAAGGTAATACTTATTTTCAGGAAGTTCCGCAGGAGTAAACCATGACATATTCTCCACCAATCCCAAAATAGGAACATTTACTTTATCATTGGTATACATATTGATTCCCTTGCGCGCATCAGCCAAAGCCACCTGCTGGGGTGTACTGACGATTACAGCTCCCGTAATAGCCAAAGTCTGCACCAAAGTCAGATGAATATCACTGGTGCCCGGAGGCGTATCCAATATGAAATAATCCAGTTCTCCCCATGCGGCATCTCCAATCAGTTGTTTCAAAGCATTACTAGCCATCCCTCCACGCCATAAAGTAGCTTGATCAGGGTCGACAAAGAAACCGATAGAAAGCAACTTGATACCATATTTTTCAATCGGCACAATCAAATCACGACCGTCAATCTGCTCAGCATAAGGACGGGCATCTTCCACCTGGAACATTTTAGGCACAGAAGGACCGAAAATATCAGCATCCAGCAAACCTACTTTATATCCCAGTTTAGCTAGGGCCACAGCTAGATTGGCCGCCACAGTAGACTTGCCCACCCCGCCTTTTCCGGATGAAACAGCAATGACATTTTTTACCAATGGAAGCAGCTTACCCGGTTCGGGACGCGCCGCCTGACGGCTCTCTGTCGCAATAGCTACCTGTACATCAGGTGAAACATAAGTATGAATAGCTGTTTCGGCAGCCTTTATCATAGATTTCATAAACGGATCGGTCGGTTTCTCAAAAATCAACGAAAAGCTTACCGACATACCGTCAATGCGAAGATTATCGGCAACCATCTCCGCTTCCACCAAATTCTTTCCCGTTCCGGGATAACGCACTGTTGCCAAGGCGTCCAAAATCAATTTCGGATATAAAGTCATCATTCTGTTATTATTTACTTGTTTTCAACCCGCTTCGTTTACTGCGGTTGTAACTGCGATACTCATCCAATTCTATTTCCACATCGGGTTCATGCAACTCCTTCTCTTGCGGCAGACGGAACTTCATATATTTTATATTCAAACCACGATCCAACCATTGTTGTTCATAATAGGTACGGATGCCTAGTATGTCATCCACCAAACCGGAATGATACAAATCTTCGGTCATAAACTCTACCGGCAATTTGTTTTCCTCTACCATATAGCGGGTGTAAGTAAACATAAAATTACTGTCGGTCTTCAAATGAATCAGTCCGTCCGGCTTCAAAAACTTACGATAACGTTCCATAAAGTATGTGGAAGTAAGACGTTTAGTCGCTTTCTTCATCTGCGGATCAGAGAAAGTCAGCCATATCTCACTCACCTCACCCGGAGCAAAAAAACGGTCGATGATTTCGATATTGGTACGCAAAAAAGCCACATTCGTCATGCCATCTTTCAGCGCTTCCGTCGCACCGGTCCACATACGGGCCCCTTTTATATCTACACCGATAAAATTTTTATCGGAATACATACGACCCAGCCCTACGGTATATTCACCTCGTCCGCATCCCAGTTCCAGAACTATCGGATTATCGTTCTTAAAAAAGTCACGGTTCCAATTCCCCTTCATATCGAACGTAACGTTATCGGCCACCGAATAAGGGTATTCAAACACGTGCGGATACTCCCGCATATCAGCAAATTTCTCCAGTTTTCCTTTTCCCATGAAAATTAGTCTATCATTAATTTGTTTCCACAGGCAAAGGTAGGAATATCCTGTAAAAGAGAAAAAAAAATAGACCTGCAATTCACTTGCAGGTCTATTTTTCTTATCTTTCTATTTTCTATATTATTCAGAAATTGCCTCAACGGACTCTCCCAATTCTTTCTTCAGATCTTCATAGAAAGCAGCATGTGATGCTTCTACATAAGGAGCCAGGAACAAGAAACCGATCCCCAAAGTAAAACAACACAGAATAGCCCAACCAATGAAGCTCAAATCCAACAAGAACATCTTCATCTTATGACCGGACATCATCGCCATACTTTTCTCTATGGCAGCATCGTACTGCAACTCCGGATAATCTTTCAGAATAAAGAACGTCATGGCATATGTTACCGGTCAACGCATCGATTGCCCGATTCTTCAATTCTGAATTTGTTTTCATAAGAATCTATTTTTCTATTAGTCTAAAACTGTCACCCAATTATGTGTATCAGGTTCATCACCATACTGAATAGCACGCAGTTTGTTATACAATTTTGTACAAACAGGACCCGGCTTTCCATCTTTAGAGATAATGTACGATTTCTTGTTTTCCAAATCATCAATACGCTGGATAGGACTGATAACAGCCGCCGTACCGCAAGCCCCCGCTTCCTCGAAGGTTTCCAGTTCTTCTTCAGGAACCGGACGACATTCTACCTTTATACCCAAATCCTCGGCCAGCTGCATCAAACTCTTATTCGTTATAGAAGGCAGAATAGAAGATGATTTTGGTGTAATGTAAGTATTATTTTTAATGCCGAAGAAATTAGCCGCACCACACTCGTCAATGTACTTCTTTTCTTTGGCGTCTAGATAGAATTCGCACGAATATCCCAAATCATGGGCTTTCTTATTGGCACGCAGGCTGGCAGCATAGTTGCCGCCCACCTTAAAGCGTCCGGTTCCATAAGGTGCGGCACGGTCGAACTCACGGATAATAACATAAGGATTAGTAGAAAAACCACCTTTGAAATAAGGACCTACCGGAGTTACGAATACCACAAACAGATATTCATTGGCAGGGTGAACCCCCACCTGAGCACCTGTACCAATCAGTAACGGACGAATATAAAGAGCCGCACCACTTTCGTATGGAGGAATGAAACGCTCGTTGGCTTTCACCACCTTCTTTATAGCGGCCACAAACTTTTCTGTAGGAAGTTCCGGCATCAGAATACCGTCACAAGTACTTTGCAAACGTTCCGCATTGGCTTCAGGACGGAAAATACGGATTTTACCGTCTTTTCCACGATAAGCCTTCAACCCTTCAAACGCTTCTTGCCCATAGTGCAGACAAGTGGCGGCCATGTGAATATTCAACGTTTCTTCCGAACAAAGTTCCAACTCTCCCCATGCACCGTCACGATAGTAGCAACGTACATTATAGTCTGTCTTCATATAGCCGAAGGACAGATTTGCCCAATCAATCTCTTTCATAGTGTATCTTAATTATGTTATTATTTACGAATGAGAGCAAAATTACGTTTTATATTTGCAAATTCCAATCAAAACAGCTTTTTTATTTATAGCTTTTATAATTTGCCAATATGTCAATGTGCTAAGGTACAAATATGCCATGCAGAATATAGCGCAGCCAATTGGCACATTAGCATATTGTCACATTGAAACATTATTATCCAACATTTTCTTTATCTCCTCATCGGCTTTATAAAGTTTATCCCGGCAAAACTTGATTAATTCCTGTGCCTCTTTCAGGTTCACACCTAAACTGTCTATGTCCAACTCATTACTGTCTATGCGTGATACGATTTCTTCCAGACGTTTCATAGCCTGTTCATAGGTTTGTTTCTTTGCTGCCATACTTCGTTTTATTTTTTAGTTACTATACTCTTTATTTCTCCTTTGGCAAAACGGGTGGTAAGTTCATCACCCGGCTGCAATACAGAAGCATCGATCACCGCCTTGCCATTTTTCAGCGTGATACTATATCCCCTTTTCAACAAATTTTCGGGAGATGCCGCCTTCAATTCCTGCTCCAAAAGTTGGAGCCGATGCTTTTCCTTTACCAGACGACGCTGTGAAACGATGCCCAACCGAGTTTCCATCATTTTTAAACAATGGGTTTCTTTTGTCAGACGGGATTGCAGGCCTACTTCCAAATGTTTCATGATTCGTTCCTGGCGATAATGTTCCTCTTTCAGCCTCATCCGCGTCTGCATGGGAATACGTTCTACCATCCGGTTCAGCCGGGTATTTTCCCGTTCCATACGGGTAGAGATAGTATGAAGTACAGCCGATGCATAATCTTCAAGAACCTTGGCAGTGTCGTGCAAATGATTTATAAGATACTCGGCAGCAGCAGTAGGTGTCTTGACACGAGTATGAGAAACACAGTCCAACACCGTATCGTCACGCTCATGCCCTATACCGGTTATAATAGGTATAGGAAACTGAGCACAATTAGCCGCCAACTCATATGTATCGAACCCCGAAAGGTCGGACGTGGCGCCTCCGCCACGGATAATAACCACGACATCCCAATCATCACGACAGGCATGGATAGCATCCAATGCGGTAATGACAGATTGTTCTACCCGTTCCCCCTGCATAATAGCAGGAAACAAACGCGGATAAAAGACAAAACCATAGGGATTCTGTTCCAGTTGATTACAAAAATCACCATAACCGGCAGCCGTAGCCGAGGAAATAACGGCTATGCGTTGCGCCAGCAAAGGAATCTCCAGTTCCTTATTCAAAGTCAGCACACCTTCTTCTTCCAATTGCTTCAAGATTTCGCGACGGCGACGCGCCATATCCCCCAATGTATAAGTAGGATCTATATCCTGCACAGTAAGCGAGTAACCATACAATTCATGAAACTCCACAGCCACTTTCACCATCACTTTAATACCTGCAACAAAAGCCTGCCCGGTTTCCTCTTCAAAATAAGGCTTCAGCAGACGGTAGACATTGCTCCAAATAGTCCCCCTTGCCTTAGCTATCAGATTATTCCCCCGTGGCTCTTTCTGTACAAATTCCAAATAGCAATGACCGGAATAATTGGAACGTACATCACTCAGCTCTGCCTGAACCCAATAAGTATCGGGCAGACAAGCATGAATGCTACGCTTAACCAACGCATTCAGTTCATATAAAGAAAGAGGATGTTCTTCCATTATTTTTTCTTCTCTAATTCTATTTGACAAGCTTTCCAGATATCAGGCACACCATAACCGTAAATATTATCCGGATACTCTTTACGGTCTCCTGCATTCCGCACTGCCTCCACCACCTGCTTGGCAGTAAGCCAGGGACAAGCCTGCCAGAAACAGGCTACCAACCCGCACAATGTAGGCGATGCGAAAGAAGTACCATTGGCATGAGAAACCGTTCCATCATTACCCGCTACGGCCGAAGCAACTCCCACCGCCATCACATCCGGTTTTACACGGCCATCTGTAGTATTTCCTACAGAAGAGAAATCAGCATTAACCAGATTCCAGTCCGCCGCCCCCACTGTAATAACATTTTCCGCATCTCCCGGAGGTGTGATTTTTTTCCATGTGCCACGCCCCGAATTTCCGGCACTGCATACCAACACCAATCCTTTATCGGCAGCCAAAGAAGCGGAATGAGACATCAATGAATAATGCCCGTCCAAATCACGGTACCGGTAATTCATGGTCGTATCATCAAACTCATAATATCCCAATGAAGTGTTAACCACATCCACTCCCACACTATCGGCAAATTCCAAAGCTTCCGCCCAATAATCCTCTTCCACAGGCTGTTCCGTATCATCATCCTCACTACGGAGAAGCCAATATGAAGCTTCGGGAGCCGTGCCGACCAATACATTCGGCTTATTGGCAGCCATACAAGACAACACTTTCATGCCGTGATAGTTCTCGGCATAAATATCCGAGTGAGAATTTACAAAATCGCGTGTTTCCAACAAGTCCATTCCTTTGAAAACACTGATTTCATCAGCATTATAAAAACCTGCATCAATGACCGCTATCTGCATCCCCTTCCCACGAAAACCTGCAGCGTGAAGACTGTCCCCATGATGAACAGCAATCTGCCGCCACGCATCCCCATAATAGTTATTACTCTTTGTCACCCTATTGGTCACCTCTTTTTTACGGTTGGCATTGCGGGCAGGAATACTGTCGGGAGCTGTCCACACTTTCCGGACAGCTGTCACAAAAGGCAATGCCGCCACTTTATCAATAACCGACGTGTCGGATACCTGCACTACCACTGTATTGTTCCATTTACTTTTGGATACAAGCTGTGCTCCTTTTCCAACCAGCATATCTATATAGCTCCGGCACACAGGAATATCTGTAGAATCAACGGGCAATCCCTGTTTCATGCGACGCTCCAAAGCACGTTCGGACAAATAAGCCGAAGGCTTGTCCAATGCATAGGTTGTTTCCGCCTTATCGCGAAAGTTTACACGATACTTATACGTTTTTACTTGTGCCGACATTTGTAAGGTGCATGCCAATAGCAAGCAGCCCACTATTCCTTTTTGACTATTCATTAATTCTATTCCGTTTATTTTTTTAAATGCAAAGATAAACAAACTTTTCCCTCACACTCATTTTTTGTGTACCTTTGCAGCCGAATTCAGGTTAAACAGGTAAAAAGACAGAAAATAAAGTATGGCAAAAACAGGAACCCCCACAGAATTGGGAACACAACCAATCGGAAAATTACTTTTACAATATGCAATACCCGCCATTATCGCTATGACGGCATCTTCCCTATACAATATGGTAGACAGCATCTTCATCGGTCACGGTGTAGGCCCTTTGGCTATTTCAGGACTGGCTATCACCTTCCCGCTGATGAATCTGGCGGCTGCATTCGGTTCATTGGTCGGTGTGGGTGCCTCCACATTAGTTTCCGTAAAATTAGGACAGAAAGATTATGCTACCGCCCAAAACATTTTGGGTAACGTAGTTACGCTGAACTTTATTATAGGTATAGGATTCAGTATATTAACCTTGCTTTTCCTTGATCCTATTCTCTACTTCTTCGGGGCAAGCCCGGATACCATCTCCTATGCACGAGACTACATGGTCATTATCCTGCTGGGCAATGTTATAACCCACATGTATTTGGGACTGAATGCCTTACTACGCGCTTCGGGGCATCCACAAAAAGCAATGACAGCCACCATCACCACAGTAATTATCAATACCATCCTTGACCCTATCTTTATCTATCTATTCCATTGGGGTATCCAGGGTGCCGCCATTGCCACCATTCTGGCCCAAATCATCTCACTGGTGTGGCAATTCAAGACCTTCACCAACAAGAACGAGTTGCTTCATCTCCGCCGAGGCATTTACAAACTGCGCGGTACAATCGTAAAAAACACCATCGCTATCGGTATGTCTCCGTTCCTGATGAATCTGGCAGCATGCTTCATTGTAATTTTCATTAACAAAGGTTTGAAAGAATATGATGGCGATCTAGCTATTGGCGCATTTGGTATTGTAAACCGGATTGTTTTCCTGTTCGTCATGATTGTGATGGGGCTGAATCAGGGTATGCAGCCTATTGCCGGATATAACTTCGGGGCGAAGCTGTACGGACGGGTGAACAAGGTGCTGAGACTGACGATAATCTATGCCACGGCAGTGACCACTTTCGGCTTTCTGGTCGGTATGCTGGTGCCGGACCTGGTAGTGGGCATCTTTACATCGGATGCGGAACTGACAGAGCTTTCGGTCACGGGACTGCGCATTACGGTAATGTTCTTCCCGATTATCGGTTTCCAGATGGTGACTTCCAACTTTTTCCAGAGCATAGGCATGGCAGGCAAAGCGATATTCCTTTCCCTTACCCGACAGATGCTGATTCTGCTTCCTTGCCTGCTTATCCTGCCGCAGTTCTTCGGAGTGGCAGGAGTGTGGTACAGCATGCCGGTATCCGATTTGCTTGCAAGTTTGATAGCATTGGTGATGTTGGTTTGTCAATTCCGCAAATTCAGAACCTCTCCCTTGTAGGGATAGGTCGGGGGAGAGGCTCTGAATTTTTCTTCCTACTTTCTGCAGATATTCCGTAAGAATATTTATATTTGCTATCTGCAAACCAATAGATGAATAAGCGTATGGGCAATAATTTTATAATCAATATAGGCCGTCAACTGGGCAGTGGCGGACGGGAGATAGGCGAGAAACTGGCTGCCCGTCTGGGTATTGACTTTTATGA
>OHCB01000817.1_pt1 | contig 10602 bp, 7 predicted proteins | sample 1577501 | NCBI WGS metagenome assembly OHCB01 (sample SAMEA3879582, study PRJEB24766) | human gut metagenome | biome: human-associated habitat; feature: feces | place: USA | collected 1985/1987
AAATGTCTATCTTTGCAACTCAATAACAAATAAGTGTACGTACATATTATGAATATAGAAGAAAAACTCACCACGTCCATTATCAGCGCTATCAAAACGTTGTACGGACAGGATGTACCCGGAAAAATGGTACAACTGCAAAAGACTAAGAAAGAGTTTGAAGGACATCTTACTTTGGTTGTTTTCCCTTTTCTGAAAATGTCCAAGAAAGCTCCTGAACAGACCGCACAGGAAATAGGCGGATACCTGAAAGAGCATGCTCCCGAATTGGTTTCAGCCTACAATGCAGTGAAGGGCTTTCTTAATTTGACAATTGCTTCGGATTGTTGGATTGAACTTTTGAATTCTATTCAGGCTGCTCCCGAATACGGTATTGAAAAGGCTACGGAAAACTCTCCGTTGGTGATGATTGAGTATTCTTCTCCCAATACAAACAAGCCGCTTCATCTGGGTCACGTCCGTAACAACCTGTTGGGAAATGCCTTGGCAAATGTCATGGCGGCAAATGGCAATAAGGTGGTCAAGACCAATATTGTGAATGACCGTGGTATCCATATCTGTAAGTCCATGCTGGCCTGGTTGAAATATGGTAACGGTGAAACACCTGAATCATCGGGTAAGAAGGGGGACCATTTGATTGGTGACTATTATGTAGCTTTTGACAAGCATTACAAGGCTGAGGTAAAGGAACTGACAGCTCAGTATCAGGCTGAAGGCTTGAATGAAGAAGAAGCTAAGGCTAAGGCAGAGGCAAACTCTCCTCTGATGCTGGAAGCTCGCGAGATGCTCCGTAAGTGGGAGGCGAATGACCCTGAGATCCGTGCCTTGTGGAAGAAGATGAATGACTGGGTATATGCCGGATTCGATGAAACGTATAAGATGATGGGAGTTAGTTTCGATAAAATTTATTATGAATCGAATACCTATCTGGAAGGTAAGGAGAAAGTGATGGAAGGACTGGAAAAAGGTTTCTTCTACCGGAAAGAGGATAACTCTGTATGGGCTGATTTGACTGCCGAAGGACTGGACCATAAGTTGCTTCTTCGCGGTGACGGTACTTCTGTTTATATGACCCAGGATATCGGTACTGCCAAATTACGTTTTCAGGATTACCCCATCAACAAGATGATTTATGTAGTGGGTAATGAACAAAACTATCATTTCCAGGTACTTTCTATCTTGCTCGACAAATTGGGTTTTGAATGGGGCAAAGGATTGGTTCATTTCTCATACGGTATGGTAGAGCTGCCCGAGGGCAAAATGAAAAGTCGTGAAGGTACAGTAGTGGATGCGGATGATTTGATGGAAGCAATGATTGAAACTGCTAAGGAAACTTCTGCTGAATTAGGTAAATTGGACGGTCTGACCCAAGAAGAAGCCGACAATATTGCCCGTATTGTTGGTTTGGGTGCTTTGAAATATTTTATCCTGAAGGTGGACGCACGTAAGAATATGACTTTCAACCCGAAAGAATCGATAGATTTCAATGGCAATACAGGACCTTTCATTCAGTATACGTATGCCCGTATCCAGTCTGTATTACGCAAAGCGGCTGAAGCAGGTATCGTTATTCCCGAAATCATTCCAGCGGGTTTGGAACTGAGCGCAAAAGAAGAAGGTTTGATTCAGATGCTGGCTGATTTTAAATCGGTTGTCAAGCAGGCAGGTTCAGACTATAATCCTTCCATTATAGCAAACTATGCATACGATTTGGTGAAAGAATACAACCAGTTCTATCATGATTTCAGTATTCTGCGTGAAGAAAACGAAGCGTTGAAAGTCTTCCGTCTGGCATTGAGTGCCAATGTGGGCAAGATTGTGAAGACAGCAATGGGCTTGCTGGGTATTGAAGTGCCTGAACGTATGTAAATGGCAAAGAAACAGAAATATTATGTAGTATGGAAAGGCGTCAATCCGGGAGTTTATGACTCTTGGACTGACTGCCAGCTACAGATAAAAGGTTATGATGGCGCACAATACAAGTCATTCGAGACCAAAGAGGAGGCGGAACACGCCTTGGCTTCTTCCGCTTTTCATTATATAGGCAAGAATGCTGTTAAAAAAGAAGATACTCCTAAACAACTTCCCGAGAACTTTGATATGAACTGCCTGGCTGTGGATGCCGCTTGCAGTGGAAATCCCGGACCGATGGAATATCGGGGCGTTTATTTGCTTACGGGACAGGAGGTTTTTCATTTCGGTCCTGTTTATGGAACGAATAATATTGGAGAGTTTCTTGCCATTGTCCATGCCTTGGCATTGATGAAGCAGAAGAATATCAGTATGCCTGTTTACTCGGACAGCCGTAATGCGTTGAGTTGGGTAAAACAGAAGAAATGTAAAACTAAACTAGAGCGGACTCCTCAGACGGAGAAACTTTTTCAAATGATAGAACGAGCCGAAATTTGGCTGAAAGAAAATAAATATACCACACCTTTATTGAAGTGGGAAACCGACCGATGGGGAGAGGTTCCGGCTGATTTCGGACGGAAATAATAAAGAACTGAAGATATGAAAAAGAGGATTGCTTATATCAGCTTGTACTTTTTTACGGTCTTACTGATATTTATTCTACAGAAACCATTATTCATGCTCTATAATGGTTCCATTGAAAAAGGATTCGGGTTTGCCGATTATATGCAGGTAATGGTTCATGGCGCCAGTCTTGATGCCGCTACGGCGGGATATCTTACTGCATTTCCATTCTTGTTGGTACTGATAAGTATTTGGTTTAGGAAATTCCCTTTGAAAAAAATACTTTACGGGTATTATATTTTGGCCGCCGCGCTTATTTCTATCATTTTTGTGGTAGATATGGCATTATACACATTCTGGGGATTTAAACTGGACGCATCTGTTTTTCTTTATATCGATTCACCGAAGGAAGCTTTGGCGAGTGTTTCCGTCGGATTTATCTTGCTGAGGGTTCTTGCCATCTTGTTACTCATAGCCTTGAATAGTTGGGTCTTGCTGAAAATCACGCCTTCCGTTTTGAACGCCACCCGGAAACGGATAGCGGGAACTGCGGGAATGCTGTTATTAGGAGGTGTGCTTTTCATCATTATACGTGGTGGTGTAACGGAATCTACTTCTAATATAGGGCAAGTATATTTCAGCAACGAACCTTTCTTGAATCATTCGGCGGTCAATCCCGATTTCAGTTTGTTGTCTTCTATGGGCAAATCCCAGGATTTTGCGTCAGAGTTCAATTTCTTTGATGAAGAGAAGCGGGCTGCATTGTTTGACGGACTTTATCCTACAACAGATGGGGATAGTATTATTCAAGTCCTGAATACCAAGCGTCCCAATATTCTTATTATTTTGATGGAAGGTTTTGGAGGTGCTTTTGTAGAACCTTTAGGCGGTCTTCCTGATGTGACACCCCACTTTAACCGTCTGTCAAAGGAAGGGATCTTTTTTACAAACTGTTATGCCAATAGTTTCCGTACCGACCGTGGAACAGTCTGTACTTTCAGCGGTTACCTTGGATTGCCTACGGCATCGGTAATGAAAATTCCTGCCAAGAGCCGTACGCTGCCTGCTATAGCTGAAGGACTGTCCAAGGCGGGTTATAAAACAGATTTCCTGTATGGAGGTGATATCAACTTTACCAATATGAAGAGTTATCTGCTGAGTACCGGTTATCAGCGTCTTACAGCCAATACAGATTTTTCATTGGCCGAACAGACCAGTAATGCCTGGGGAGTGAATGATGATATTACTTTTGAATATTTATATAATCAGTTAAGAAACCGGAAGGAAGAAGGGCCTTGGCATACTGCGTTTCTGACACTTAGCAGTCATGAACCTTTCGAAGTTCCTTATCACCGGCTGGAAGATAAAATTCCCAATGCCTTTGCTTATACAGATGAATGTCTGGGTAAGTTTATTGACCGGTTGAAGCAGACTCCCGCATGGAAAGATCTTTTAGTTATCTGCCTTCCCGATCATGGTTTCTATTACCCGCGTGAGGGGTCTAATGCGATGCCTCGTTTTTATCATATTCCCTTGTTATGGTTAGGTGGAGCGGTAAAACAGCCTATGCAGGTGGACAAGATTATGAATCAGACCGATTTGGCAGCCACTTTGTTGGGGCAGCTTGGGTTGGAACATACTGCATTTACGTTTAGCCGTAATGTATTGGGAAGTGATTATAAGTATCCTTTTGCCTTTTATAGTTTCAATAATGGGTTCTCATTCAGAGACAGTACAGGGGTGACGGTGTTTGATAATAATTCCGGCAGTATTCTTTTTGATGAGCCTGAAGCTGACGAATCCCGTCTGGATAAGGGTAAGGCGATATTGCAAACCGTTTATGATGATTTAGGGAACAGATAGTAAAACTTGGACGCGGACTATATGAATCAGTATGGAATTCATATAGTCCGCGTCCCAATCGGTGCAGAATCTGCCGGATATAACTATTTCCGTTTCTCGTTGAACTTGTACATGATTACCGTATTGCGTAAGTCGCAACTTCTGTAATCTGTATGGAAGACCTCTTCCAGCTGATACTTTGCATTGTAATTCTTTAAAAACTCCTCTTGTGCATTTGCAGAAAGTATGACATACCCTTCTTGCGGATTTTCCAGTGTGAAATTCCGCATTTGGTTATTCATATAATAATTTGTACAATAAAACCGTATCATTCTGTCTGTATATGAATAAACGACTCCTTCAGGCACCTGTTTTCTGATATCCTCTGCCAGATGCTTATCGGATTTTACAGCTAGTATTGTTGGCTGATATACCCCGTCTAAAGCGACAAACAGGCAAAGAACACAACCGGTGATTCCATAGAGGAGTGACCCCGTACTACTTTTTTTGATAACCAGCCTTAATGTACAGATGGCAGCCACTACCGGCAATACTATAATCAGCCATTTGGAAATAGAAAAGGACGTGCTTTCCAAAGCTTGCATAAACGCTATGTTTTCGGCAGCATGACGTCCGTTGCCCCATATGCTGTCCGGTATCATCTGACAGCGTACAGCAAAAAACACCGCGGTGAGTAACAAACAGAGCGAGGCGAAGATATAAGCCGATATTTTGAACACTTTCGCCCCTTTTTGCATTAACGCCTCCAGATACTGGGCAATCAGTACAGCCATAAATGGATAGATAGGCAACAAATAGACGCTGCGTTTGCTTTTAGGAATACAATAGAAGACAAAAATAGCGATAATCACTATCCAGATAAACAGCTGTATGGGGGATTGTGAGCGAATGTTATCCCAAACCTTCCTGATGCGTCCGGTGAAAGAGTTTCCTGCGGGCAGCAGGTGCATTTCATTCCATTTCAGTCCGAATAGTGAGATAAGCAAGACCAATGTCCAAGGTGTCCACCCCCATATAATGGTCAGGAAGTTATACCATAAAGGGTTGTGATGCGACGGGTATGACATTTTGCCGACAAAGCGTCCGGTGTTTTCCTCCAGCATCAGGTCCATAAACGGCTGTCCTCCCTGTAGCCAGGCCGCATAAAACCAGATTCCCAATGGAATAAGGGAAAGCAGCCCGATTCCGAATAAGGAAAGGAAAGTCTTGCCGAATGAGCGTCCCCGTATCAGCTGGTAAATACCGATACACATACAGGGGAATATAGAACCCACAGGTCCTTTGGTCAGCGTGCCGCATGCCATCAGCACGACAGCCGTCCAAGGTATTCCCTTGCAGCCTTTTTCGTCCCAGCGAAATAGTAAGCAAAGTGAGATGACGATGAAGGAAACCTGTAGCATATCCAGCCTGCAAGCCACCGCCGCCCGGTGCACTTCGAATGAAGTGAGCAGTAAAAGGGAGGTAATGACTGCTGTCTTTGTATCCTTATAGCGGGCTACGAATCCGAAAAACACGAACTGCATAGCTAGAAAAGCGATAGCGGACGGCAGACGGGACGAGAATTCGCTCACCCCTCCGAAAATGGCGGAAATAGCTGCAATAGACCAATACAGGAAAGGAGGTTTATAGGCGATGTCTGTTCCGTAGTTCAAAGGCAATATCCAGTTGCCGCTTTCCAACATCGAGTATGCCACAATTGCTTCGCGCGGTTCCCCTTTAGAGTAAAAAATAGTTTCTCCCAAAAAGGGGATTATTACAAGTGTGCTTAGTAAGGCTATGAACCAAAATGCTTTTTTCTTGTCTGACATATATTTTTCGGTCTTTTATATTTACTGTCGCAAAAGTACGAATAATTCTTTAGTAATACCTAACTTTGCATTTTAAATCAATGAAAATGAATAAACTGAAACAGATACCCGAGTTCCTTCGATTTGTAATGGTAGGCCTTTTTGCTACAGGGCTGCACTATGGCATTTATTTTGTCTTGCAAAAATTCATTCAGGTCAATGTAGCCTATACCTTGGGATATGTGCTGAGTTTTGTTGCCAACTTTTATCTTACGGCTTATTTTACTTTCGGGCAGCCTCCTTCCTGGAAGAAAGCTTTTGGCTTCGGGGGGGCACATCTGACAAATTATCTGATACATATCGGATTGTTGAATCTCTTTCTGCGGTTGGGTTTTTCCCGTCCGTTGGCTCCCATCCCAGTGTTTCTCATTGCCATTCCGGTAAATTTTTTATTAGTGAGGTTTGTTTTCAAACAAAAGTAATATCTTTGAGGAGTCTTTATGATAGTGAAGAATGATATGAAGAAAGTGACTCTTTTGATTCCGGTATATAATGAGGAAGCGATGCTGCCCACTCTGTATCAACGTTTGATAGAGCTTGTCAACCGCAATGCCGTTTATGAATGGGAAATCCTGTTTGTCAATGATGGCAGCAGCGACACTACGCTGGAATGCCTCCGCCGGCTGAGGCAGCAGGACAAGCGGGTGAATTATGTCAACCTTTCGCGTAACTTTGGTAAAGAGGTAGCCATGCTGGCGGGTTTTGATTACGCCACCGGCGATTGCTGCGTTGTGATGGATGCTGATTTGCAGGACCCTCCGGAACTGGTAGACCAGATGCTGGAATATTGGGAAGAAGGATATGATGACATTTATGCCAAACGGCGTACCCGTGGCGAGGAAAGCTGGTTGCGTCGTCAGTTCTCTCTGGCTTTTTATGGTATACTTCAGCGGATGAGCCGTATTGATATTTTGCCCAATGTGGGCGATTTCAGGCTTCTGGACCGTCGTTGTGTGCTCACGTTGCGTCGTCTGCGCGAATGCGAGCGTTATACAAAAGGATTGTTTTGCTGGATAGGCTATCAGAAGAAAAGCATTGAGTTTGATCGCGGAGACAGGCTGATGGGCCATTCCTCCTGGAACTTTCTCAAGCTGTTGAATCTGGCTGTCGAAGGGATAACCTCTTTCTCTATCGCCCCTTTGCGCATCGCCACGGTATGCGGAGTGCTCTGTTCAATCTCCAGTTTTATTTATGCCATTTATTTTCTGATAAAGACCGTGCTTTATGGTGATGAAACGGCCGGCTTCCCCACTTTGATCATTGTCATGCTCTTTTTAGGTGGCATCCAGCTTTTCTCTTTGGGAATTATAGGAGAGTACGTGGGGCGCATTTTCAAGGAAACCAAAGGCCGTCCTACCTACATAGCCTCTGATTATAACGAGGAGAAGTTGGGGTATGACCGTTAAGGAAGGCAAGGCGGTGAAACCCGTCCCACCTTATTGTCCGGTAGCTTTATTGACAGTCTTGTGCTCTTTTACCAGATACTCTGCACTCTGCAATGTGGAGAAACAGTATTTTTTCATCACGTAGAATGTACTGTCCTCCCCTGTTACAAGTTGCAAGGCGTTTCCTTGCTTCTTATATTTGAATTCCTGCCGGTCATGTGGAGAATAAATATATAGGTGGGTTGTATCTGTAGCCGCTATCAAATTATCGGCGGAGAAATAGACATACGGGCGTTGTTCTGTTAACAAATTTATGCCGAAGTCGTTTTGGGTATAACTCATGTTCAGCAGTCCGAGTAAAGTCGGTGCCACATCAGTCTGGCCGCCCGGCTCTTGTCTGATTTCGGGCTTGATGCCTTTTCCGTAAATCATTAGTGGAACATGGTTGTAGGATTGTGGTATTTCACAGTCCGGACTTCCTACCAATTTCCCATGGTCACCCAGCAAAACAAAGATTGTATTTTCAAACCAAGGTTGTTTGCGTGCTTCTTGCATGAATTGCCGGATGGCCCAGTCCGCGTATTCCACAATCTGATCTTCAAGCTTTGTGCTGTGTGGTTTGAAATAGTCAGGTATCACATACGAGGGATGGTTGCTGATAGAAAGCAATACGGTAAAGAAAGGTTGTCTTTCTTCTGCTCTTTTGTTCAGAATGGGCAAGGCATATTGATATAGGAAATCGTCTTGTACACCAAAGCTGTTAACGACTTTATCCTTTGGGTAGTTTTCTTGTGCATATATTTCATCAAATCCGTTAGTGCGGAGAAAAGCGTTCATATTATCGTATTGTGATTCGTGCGTCATGAAGAACAGGTTCCGATAGCCATTATCCTTTAATACGGTGGGCAACCCCGAATAGACAGGTACCACTGCTCCTTTCATGGCATTCCGTTTCATGATGGCAGGGAAAGAGTAGAGGGTGGCATACATTCCGTGGTTGGTATGTATGCCCGCTGAATAAAAATGGTCAAAACTGAGAGATTCCAGATAAAGGCTGTCTAGGAAAGGAGTCAGTTTTTTGGTAGATCCGAAATGCTCCATCAAGTTGGCCGACATCGATTCCATGAAAATAAGAACAACATTCTTTTGTGTAGGGACGGCTGTGCATTTCACTTCACGTGCAATGGGGGAGATGCCTTCTATTCCTTTTCTTTGCAATATACTTTGCATATTGGTTATTGCCTCCTGTTCCGGCATCAGGTGAAGATAGCGGTTTTCCTTACGGTTATCATCCAGTGTGCTGGTAAGTAGATTAAAGACAGGATTAACCCCTAGCTGATTCAGGAATGGATCGGTGCAATAGTATGCTTGACTTACCCTGATGGGGTTATATCCCATGCGTCCCCGTATTCCGAATAGACAAAGTCCTATACAAACAGCACCGGCGGCGAATATACATAGGCGGTTTATCGGGCTGATGGAAGTAGATTTCGAATTGATGAGATGATAGAAATAAGAAGATAACCGTAGTACACTTCCTGACAGCAGAAGAATAGATATCAGTCCTAGAAAAATAGGGAAATAGAATGATGTCTCACCCAATACCATTCCGGCAGTAGTGGCTCCATATCCGAACCAATTGTAAATGGAAGAATTGATTGTTTTAAAAAAATAGGAGAAATAAGGGATGTTGGCTGCCGAAATAATGAACGACAGTGATGTAGCAAGCTATAACATTGTCAAACCATAGCCCTTTTATAAATGCAGTGGCTTGCATGAGAAAGTTGTTTTGTATATCGGGAGGAAACTGATAATCTATTGAGGTGAACAGGACAAGCCGGAACAGGAAGAAAAAAAGTAAAGCAACTATATGTATGATTAATAAGTAAAGTAAAGAAAGAGTAAACTGTTGGATAAGCTTAGCCTGATTCTTACATGCTGTTACAGATTGCTGCATGAGTGAACGGAGATATTTCATTTGTTTTAGTAAAGTTTGCATTTGTTTGAATCAATTCGGATGATTAACAACAAAGGTAAACAGAATTTTAGAAATATCAAAAGAGGGTATGCCAAAAGTAAAATTGACTGCCAATTTGTTCACTTTAGGGGCAGACATGTGAGTCCGCCCGAAAATATGGGCAAGCAGTTTCCGTTTCTTATCCTATTTCTCGGGAAGGAGTAAGGCGGTCTCTTTTCATAGTCAGAACAAAAGGACAGAATAGCCGTGCTATCCGGTTGAGGCGCTCCAGACGTCCGTCTTTCCGCGTTCCGTTTAATTTCTGCCGGAGGAGTTCCCATAATTGCAGTTTTACCCGGTCTGTTGTGCTTAGTTTGGCAATGCGGTTGTAAAGCATTCCCCTTCGTATGCACCGTTTGTATCTGCTCAGGTGGGTAAGGTGTTGTTCCATAATGCGTACTATCTCAATATCTTCGCTCTTACCCCCTCCGTTGTTTTCAGCTTTGACGGTAACTTTCTGGTTATGTTGTCTGAAGTAGTTCAGTACTTCATATCTTTCTATAATGTCTCCTTGCATTGCCATATAAAACCAGAACAGCCAGTCGCCGCTGTAGCGCATTTGCAGGCATTGTTCCATATTTTGGGCATTTACCATGCTTTTTCTGAAAATGGCCGAGCTTGCATTGGCTATATAGCTGCGCCAGTAAAGGTTATGTTCGGCATAAGTCTTCCCATTGAATACGGCGTATGGAGGTATGGCAGATTTCCATTTGTTCATGTCGTAACTCAGCACATTACCGTCTTTATCAATATACTTGGAACCGGCAAAGCATACGGCGGCTTGTTGGTATTTCTCCATTAAAGGAACTACTTTCTCTAAAAAAGTAAGCTCACACAAGTCATCGGCTTCGGCTATCCATATATATTTTCCTTTGGCTAATTGCATGCCTTTAAACCATTGTTTAAATGGATTTCCGGTGTTGTGTTCGTTTAATAGAATATGGCTCACTTTGGCATGGTCTTGATAGTCCGATAATACCTCTTCGCTACCGTCTGTTGAGGCATCATCAAGTAA
>OHCB01000820.1_pt1 | contig 10552 bp, 10 predicted proteins | sample 1577501 | NCBI WGS metagenome assembly OHCB01 (sample SAMEA3879582, study PRJEB24766) | human gut metagenome | biome: human-associated habitat; feature: feces | place: USA | collected 1985/1987
TCGTACGCCGTCTTGCCGATGACCGTGCCGTCAGGCAGCTGCTTCTGGTACGCGCGGGACTGGAAGCGTCCCAGCAGCGTCACCTTGTCGCCCACCTTCAGGTGGCTGGCGAAGCGCGCGGTGCGTCCCCAGGTGATGCAGGGGATATAATCGCTCTTGCCATAAGCGCGGTTGACCGCCAGCATCAGGTCGGCGATTTCGCGGCCGAAGGGGGTCGTGCGGTAGGAGGGCAGCTTGCACAGCGCGCCAGTCAGCTGCACCTGATTCGGGTTCTCGTCGCTGTCCGGGTCAACCAGATGCTGCGCGAAGCCCGTGATGAGCAGGCGTCCCGCGCCCTCGATGACCTTGTTGTAGCTGCGGAGCTGACCGTCCAGCGCCAGCTTCGAGCCGATGGTCAGCGGCGTATCATCCATCAGGCGCTCAGACACCGTGATGGGCAGCAGATCCTCCGCCCCGGACAGACGCGGCACAGACAGGGTGGCATAGTAAAACTTCTCGCCAAACACTTCATGCCCGTAGACGGGGTTGTCCGTCAGGACGCCGCTCAAATGCAGGAAATTTCCGTTCTCTTCCATAGCGATTCACCTTTCTTTTTGACGGCGGGGCTACTCCGCTTTTGCGGGATGCTGTCTGCCCTGCACGTCGATCGTTGTGTTTCCCTCCAGCAGAAGCTCGCCCACAGGAATAAGCGTGAACCCCTGCTGGTGGTAAGTCTTCAGAATGGTAGGCAAAGCGTCGAGAATGTATTTAGAATCGTTGTGGAAGAGCACGATGTCGCCCGGCGCAACGTTTGTTGTCGCGCGCCGAATCAAATCAGCAGCGCCCTTGTTCTTCCAATCCAGCGAATCTATGCTCCACTGTACCACCTCGTACCCCTCGCTGCGGGCGACACTGACGACCGTGTTGTTGTAGTCCCCATACGGTGGACGGAACAGCGTCGGCTTTTCCCCGGTAATCGCTTCCAGCTTCTCCGCCATTTCAGACAGCTCCTGCCGCATTCGGCTTTCGCTGATTTTCGTCATGTGCGGATGTTTGCTGGAGTGATTGCCGATTTCGTGCCCGCGGTCGTGAATCTCCTTCACCAGCTCCGGGTATTTGTCAACCCAGATGCCCACGAGGAAGAACGTCGCCTTGGCATTGTACTCGTCCAGCAAATCGAGGATGCGCATGGTCTGATCGCCGCCCCACGAGGCGTCGAAGGAAATCGAGATCACGCGGTCGTCGCGCTCGACGGAGTAAACCGGCAGAATCCGCTTGGCAGCGAGTACGGTCGTCGCGTCCTGATGCAGCGGCCCGGCGTAGCAGAAAGTCAGTACGCTGAGCAGCAGGCACAGTGCCGCGCGGGTGTACGCCGCCTTTTTCGGATGCGCAGGTGCAGTGGAATGGGTCATGGCTTGCCCTCCATCCTTTCATAGTCTACGCGTCGGCGCGGGGAAATAGAAGCCCCGCTCGCCCGCTTCGGCAAAAGCGCTTTTGACCCGACAAAACAAGTCAGGAAGCACTTTGTCCGCATGGATGGCAAACCTTATGCAGCAGCGCTGACAAATATACAGCGTTTTGCGGCGGCGCAAGCGCGATACTACTTGTCCGCCACTTTTATCATATCATACTATTATGACAGCTGCATGAACAAACTTGAAATTATTCGCGATATTCCGAATCCGAGGGGGCTTGGACTTGAACAACAGTTATGAACTCGTCATAATTTGCTGTTTTTCGGTAAAAAGCGCCCTGCCTGTTTTCGCCGAATCCCCTGCAGCAGCAAAGCAAGGATCAATCAGGGTAAAATAACAAAGAAAGGGCTGCACCCCTTCCTCGTCGGAAAAGGCACAGCCCATCAAGCCAAAGGAAATTAGTACATGCCGCCCATGCCAGCACCGCCAGCCGGAGCCGCGGGTTCGGGCGCGGGGATGTCCGCCACCAGCGATTCGGTGGTCAGCACCATCGCCGCAACAGACGCCGCGTTCTGCAGCGCCGAACGCGTGACCTTCGTCGGGTCAATGATGCCGCGCTCAATCATGTCGCAGTATTCGTCGTTCAGCGCGTCATAGCCATAGCCGGCAGCCTTCTTCGCGTTGCGCTTCTTCGTGGTCTTGATGTTCTCGACAATCACCGAGCCATCCACACCCGCGTTCGCCGCAATCTGGCGAATCGGCTCTTCCAGCGCGCGCAGGATAATCTGCACGCCGGTCTTGGCGTCGCCGCTGTACTTCGGCAGCAGGGCAGCCACGTTCTGCTGCACGCTCAGCAGGGCAATGCCGCCGCCAGGCACAATGCCTTCCTCCGCCGCCGCGCGGGTCGCCGCCAGAGCGTCCTCAATGCGCAGCTTGCGTTCCTTCATTTCCACTTCAGTCGCCGCGCCAACCTGAATGACAGCCACGCCGCCAGCCAGCTTCGCCAGACGTTCCTGCAGCTTCTCGCGGTCGTAGTCGCTGGTCGTTTCGGCAATCTGCGCCTTAATCTGACCCACGCGCGCCGCGATTTGATCCTTGTCGCCCGCGCCGTCAACGATGGTGGTGTTCTCCTTGTTCACCTTCACCTGACGCGCATGGCCGAGCATATCCAGCGTCGCTTCCTTCAGCTCCACCTCGCCGCCGCTGAGCGTCGAAATGGTCTTGTTGATTTGGTAGCCGTAGCTGTCGCCGTGGGAAAGCTGGTGCAGAATAATGGTGTCGGTATAGCCGCGAAGAATATCTGCGGACAATGCCATATGCTTCACCTCCTATGGTTCATCCCTTGTCTTGGTATCTCGCCTTGACGAGTATTACTATATCACAATATACTTCGCCTGTCAAGGTATCTTGCAAGAAATATTTTGTTTTTTTGCAAGCCGCAGCCGCTCCTGTTCTTTTGCTGTTTCACCCTTGCGAAAAGGGAAGGCGTGGGGTACAATGGAAGCGTAAAAAATCTGCGGTGCAAGGAAGCATCAGCGGAAAGGCAAGGAGAGCGCATTATTATGGAAAAGATTCAGATGAAAACGCCGCTGGTGGAGATGGACGGCGACGAAATGACCCGCATCCTGTGGCAGATGATCAAGGACCAGCTGATCCTGCCCTTTGTGGACCTGAAGACCGAGTATTATGACCTGGGCCTGCTGCACCGCAACGAGACCCAGGATCAGGTCACCGTGGACGCTGCCAATGCCACCCGCCGCCTGGGCGTGGCCGTGAAGTGCGCCACCATCACCCCCAACAAGCAGCGCATGGAGGAATATCCCCAGCTGACCCAGATGTGGAAAAGCCCCAACGGCACCATCCGCTCCATCCTGGACGGCACCGTGTTCCGTGCCCCCATCCTCATCGACAGCATCCACCCGGTGGTGAAGAACTGGAAAAAGCCCATCACCATCGCCCGTCACGCCTACGGCGACGTGTATAAGAGCGTGGATCTGTACACCACCGAGCCCGGCGAGTGCACCATGACCTTCAAGGGCCAGAGCGGCGAGGAAAAGACCCTGCTGGTGCAGAAGGTGGACGGTCCCGCCGTGTGGCAGGGCGCCCACAACAAGGAAAAGAGCATCCGCTCCTTCGCCCGGGCCTGCTTCCAGTACGCCATCGACACCAAGCAGGACCTGTGGTTCTCCACCAAGGACACCATCGCCAAGGTCTATGACGGCGAGTTCAAGAAGGTGTTCGAGGAGGAGTTTGAAAGCTACAAAGCTAAGTTCGACGAACTGGGCATCACCTATTTCTATACCCTCATCGACGACGCCGTGGCCCGGGTCATCCGCAGCCAGGGCGGGTTCATCTGGGCCTGCAAGAACTATGACGGCGACGTCATGAGCGACATGGTGTCCACCGCCTTCGGAAGCCTTGCCATGATGACCTCCGTGCTGGTGTCCCCCGACGGCACCACCGAGTATGAGGCCGCCCACGGCACCGTCACCAAGCACTACTACAAGCACCTGAAGGGCGAGCAGACCTCCACCAACCCCATGGCCACCATCTTCGCCTGGTCCGGCGCTCTGCGCAAGCGGGGCCAGCTGGACGGCCTGACCGACCTGTCCGCCTTTGCCGACAAGCTGGAGGCCGCCTGCTTCGAGACCCTGGGCGACGGCATCATGACCAAGGACCTGGTGGGCCTGGTGGACGAGGGCACCCCCGTCACCGCCGTCAACAGCAGCGAATTCATCGGCGCGATCCACGACCGTCTGGCCGCGAAGCTGTAAAAAAGGGAGGCAGAGAAATGAACCTGCTCATCACCGCCACCGCCGGCACCATGGAGTCCAACGACATCATGGTCACCCTGGAGCCCGCCCAGTCCGGCGGCATCCAGATCAGCCTGACCAGCAACGTTCTTCAGCAGTTCGGCCGCCAGATCGAGGCCGTCATCCGGGACACCCTGACCCACTACGGCATTGAGAATGCCGAGGTCACCGCCGTGGACAAGGGCGCCCTGGACTGCACCGTCCGGGCCCGGGTCACCGCCGCCATTTTCCGGTCCGCCCAGTCCGACGCCTATGAATGGGAGGTCAAATAACATGTATGTGAAAGACAGACTGCGCCGCAGTATGATGTTCGTGCCCGGCAACAACCCCGGCATGATCCGCGACGCCCATATCTACGGGGCCGACTCCATCATGTTCGACCTGGAGGACTCCGTGGCCTATACCGAAAAGGACACCGCCCGCTTCCTGGTGTATAACGCCCTGAAGACCCTGCACTTCGGCTCCAAGGAGACCGTGGTCCGCATCAACGACCTGAGCAGCGGCCTGGGTATCAAGGACCTGGAGGCCGTGGTCCGGGCCGGGGTCCAGGTGGTGCGCCTGCCCAAAACCGACAGCGCCCAGGACGTTATCGACTGCGAGCGGGAGATCGAGCGCATCGAGCGGGAGTCCGGGATCCCCGTGGGCACCACCGGCATGATGGCCGCCATTGAAAGCGCCAACGGCGTGCTTCACGCCGCCGAGATCGCCCACGCCAGCGGCCGCCTCATCGGCATCGCCCTGGGAGCCGAGGACTATGTCACCGACCTGAAAACCACCCGCTCCGACGGCATCGAGCTGCTGTTTGCCCGCTGCATGATCCTCAACGCCGCCCGCTCCGCCGGTATCGCCGCCCTGGATACGGTGTATTCCGACGTCAACAACGAGGAGGGCTTCATCGCCGAGGCCACCCTCATCAAGAAGCTGGGCTTCGACGGCAAGTCCGTTATCAATCCCCGCCAGATCGAGCCTCTGCACCAGGTGTTCATGCCCAGCGAGAAGGACCTGAACAAGGCCCGGGCCATTATGGACGCCATCGCCGAGGCCAACGCCCGGGGCAGCGGCGTGGCCAGCCTCAAGGGCAAGATGATCGACAAGCCCGTGGTCACCCGGGCCAAGCGCCTGCTGGACCTGTACGAGGCCGGCAGCAAGATCGACGAAGTGGAGGAGATTTGACATGATCGAGCTTGAAAAGATCCCGCATATCCACGAGATCAGCAACCACGGGCCGTACCACGGCGCGCGGGAGAAGAACACCGCCACCTTCCAGGCCCGCTCCACCCGTCAGAACAAGCTGGTGCCCTCCCTGGAGGAGGCCATCCGCCGCACCGGCCTGAAGGACGGCATGACCATCAGCTTCCACCACCACTTCCGCAACGGCGACCACATCATCAACACCGTGGTGGATAAGCTGGCGGAAATGGGCTATAAAAACCTGACCCTGGCGGCCAGCTCCCTGGCCGCGGTCCACGCCCCCCTGATCCGCCACATCCAGAACGGCGTCATCACCCATATCGAGACCTCCGGTATGCGGGGCGAGCTGGCCGAGCAGGTGTCCCGGGGTCTGATCGACTGCCCGGTGGTGTTCCGGTCCCACGGCGGCCGGGCCAGCGCCATCCGCTCCGGTGACCTGCACATTGACGTGGCCTTCCTGGGTGCTCCCTCCTGCGACCCCTACGGCAACGCCAACGGCTACAGCCGGGACGACGAGGACGGCATCGCCTGCGGCTCCCTGGGCTATGCCCGCACCGACGCCACCTATGCCGACAACGTCATCGTCATTACCAACCACCTGGTGGCCTATCCCAACGCCCCCTGGGCCATCCCCGAGTTCGAGGTGGACTATGTAGTCATGACCGACGACATCGGCGACCCCAAGGGCATCATGTCCGGGGCCACCCGCTATACCAAGGACCCCAAGGAGCTGCTGATCGCCAAAACCGCCGCCAACGTCATCGAGGCCGCCGGTTATCTGTACGACGGCTTCTCCATGCAGATGGGCTCCGGCGGCGCGTCCCTGGCCACCGCCCGGTTCCTGCGCCAGAAGATGATCGACCAGAACATCCACTGCCGCTTCGCCCTGGGCGGCATCACCGGCCAGATCGCCGCCATGCACGAGGAGGGCCTCATCGACCGCATCCTGGACGTGCAGAGCTTCGACCTGGACGCCGCCAAGAGCCTGAAAAACAACCACTTCCACCACCAGATCAGCGCCAGCTACTACGCCAGCCACATGGTGGCCGCCGCCGTGGACCAGCTGGACTTCGTGATCCTCTCCGCCCTGGAGATCGACACCGACTTCAACGTCAACGTCCTCACCGGCTCCGACGGCGTCATCCGCGGCGCCATCGGCGGCCATCCCGACACGGCGGAGGGTGCCAGCCTCTCCGTGGTGGTGGCTCCCCTGACCCGGGGCCGCATTCCCACCATCGTCAAGCGCGTCAACACCGTGGTCACCCCCGGCGACGTGGTGGACGTGGTGGTCACCGACCAGGGCATTGCCGTGAATCCCCGGCGGCCCGACGTGAAGGAAAAGCTGGAAAAGGCCGGCCTGCACGTGTTCACCATCCAGCAGCTCCAGAAGCGGGCCGAGAAGCTCGTGGGCGTGCCCGATCCCATCCGCTATAAGGACCGCATCGTGGGCGTGGTCATGTACCGCGACAACACCATCATCGACGTGATTCGCCAGATCGACGAGGATGCCTGATCTGCGTATTGTAACGGCGCTTCCGCTGTCCCTGCGCCCGGCGTATGAGGCCCTGCTGGCCTCCGCCGGGCTGCGGGACGAGGGAGACGCCGACTGCACGGCCCTGCTGTCGTCCGACGGCGGGGCCCTGCTGGCCTGCGGGTCCGTCAGCGGCCGGGTCCTCAAGCAGATCGCCGTGGCCCCCTGGGCCGAGGGCGACGGGGCCTGCGCCCGGATCGTCACCGCCCTGCTGGAAGAGTCCGCCCGGCGGGGCGTGGCCCACCCGTTTCTGTATACCAAGCCGAAAAATGCCCGCCTGTTCCGCAGTCTGGGCTTCTTCCCGGTGGCGGAAACGGCGGACATGCTGATGATGGAGCACCGCCGGGGCGGCGTGGAGCGATACATCGCCTCCCTTCCGGCGTATGACGGCGAAAGCGGGGCCGTGGTGTGCCACGCCAACCCCTTCACCCGGGGCCACCGGCACCTGGTGGAATATGCTGCCGCCCGCTGTCCCCACCTGTACGTGTTCGTCCTCAGCGAGGAGACCGGGGATTTCCCGGCGGCGGACCGGCTGGAGCTGGTGCGCCGGGGCACGGCGGACCTTCCCAACGTGGACGTGGTCCCCGGCGGGGACTATATCATCTCCCGGGCCACCTTCCCCGCCTATTTCCTCCAGGGGGACCCGGAGCAGGCCCGGTGCGACCTGGAGCTGACCCTGTTCGGAAAGCGCATCGCCCCGGCCCTGGGCATCACCCGGCGGTTCGTGGGCCAGGAGCCCTACTCCCCGGTGACGGCCCGGTATAACCAGCGGATGCAGGCCCTGCTGCCCCAGTGGGGCATCCGCGTGGAGGAAATCCCCCGGCTGGAGGGCATCAGCGCCAGCCGGGTGCGTCAGCTGCTGCGCCAGGGCCGCCTGGCGGAGCTCCAACCCCTGGTGCCGGAGACGACCTATGCATACTGTCGAGATCACTTTGGAACAGGTGCTCCTTGCCCGTGACCGCCGGGTCCTGCGCCAGCGGGCACTGGCCACCCGATACGGCGGGACCCTGCTGTCCTTTACCATGAATATCGCCGGTCCCGTGAAGGACGCCCCCCTGGTCCGCCTGGCCTTTCAGGCGGGCCTTGCGGCGCTGGACCGGGACCTGGGCCAGCCGGTGCACCGGGAGCTCATCCAGGCCCCCACCGGCCCCGAGGCCCTGCTGGTCTATGACCGCCCAGCCCCCTGGGTGAAGGAGCGCTGCCTTCTGCTGGAGGAGCGGGACCCGGTGGGCCGCCTGTATGACCTGGACGTGCTGTCCCCGGAGGGGGAGAAGCTGTCCCGGCCCCAGAGCCGCCGGTGCCTGATCTGCGGCGGGCCGGTGACGGTGTGCTCCCGCAGCCGGGCCCACGGTCTGCCCACCATCCGGGCAAGGACCCGGGACATCCTGGCGGACTTTGCCGCCGGGCATCTGTCCGCCCTGGCCCGTCAGGCCCTGGAGGACGAGGTAGACCTGACCCCCAAGCCCGGCCTGGTGGACCGCCGCAACACCGGCGCCCATGACGACATGGACCGCCCCCTGTTTCACCGCAGCGCCGGAGCCTTGGCGCCGTATTTCCGGCAGTTTGCCGCCCTGGGCATGGCCGGGGCCTCGCCCCGGGAGCTGCAAAGCCTGGGCCGGGAGGCGGAGCATGCCATGCTGGACGCCACCGGCGGCGTCAACACCCACAAGGGGGCGCTGTATAGCTTCGCCCTGCTGCTGTCGGCCCTGGGCCGGTGCCTGGCGGAGGGCGGCGACCCCTTTGACACCGCCGCCGCCATAGCCGCGGCTCTGCCCCCGGCGGAGAACACCCACGGCAGCGCCGTCCGCAGCCAGTGCGGCGGCGTCCGGCAGGAGGCCGTGTCCGGCTTCCCCACCGCCCGGCATATGCGGGGGATTTTGGAGAGCGCCGGGCCGCTGTCGGCCCTGGTGTGGGCCATGTCCCGGCTGGACGACAGCACCCTGGTCTATCGGGGCGGCCCCCAGGGGCTGGCCTATGTCCGCCGGAGGGCGGCGGAGCTGCTGCGACTACCGGAGGAGGCCCTGCCCCCGGCGCTGGAGGCCCTGGACGATGATCTCATCGCCCGACGCCTAAGCCCCGGCGGCAGCGCCGATCTGCTGGCCCTGGCCCTGTTCCTCCGCGCCGCCGCCCCGGAGACCTGGCTGTAAAGCGCAAAAATCATCCCCGGAAAGCATAGCTTTCCGGGGATGATTTTTTTCACACGGCAGCGGTCTCCTGAGACGGTTCCTTGGCGGGCTCCTCCTGGCAGAAGGGATACTCCAGCATCCGGGGCAGGCGCATATACCGCCGGAAGTCGTTGCAGAAGGCGGCGTACTCATACCCGGTGCAGATGCGCTCGTCCATCACCACGCCGATGGGCATCATCTTCTTGGTCAGGTCGCCGGATATGTAGTTGGGCACAGGCTTGCCCATGCACACGAACACGCTGGTGGTGCCGAATTCATAGCAGTGGTGGTGGATATAGCTGGTCTTGATGGAGGCCAGCTTGGTGATGAACATGCTGGTGTGGAAGGGGGACAGATCGATGATCTTCCGGGGCAGCAGACCGTGCTTATCCAGGTGATAGGCCAGCCACACCACAAATTTCGGCAGCCCCGGCACGGAGAACATGAACTTCGCAAATTTGTCGGTGCTGTTGGACTGATGCTCCGCCTTGTTGGCGTCGATGGCGTCCTTGATCTTCTGGTTCACGGTGAACACCGTGTCGTTCTCGTCCAGATACACCTTCAGCGTGGTCTCGTTGACCACCCCGTCGGCCTGCTTTTTCAGGATCACGAAGGATACGCAGAAGTGGTTGCGGCGATAAGTGCGGCCGTTCATCACAAAATAATTGAGCTTTGGATTGCGCAGCACCGCCTTGTAATAGGCGGAGATGATGACGCTCATATGGTTCAGCCGGACTCCGGCCCGGCGGTGGGTGCGGATAAAGTCCTTGATGACCTCCTCGTCGATGTTCTCGGTAACGGAGTTCCATGCGTCGTAGCGCTTGGGCATGATATAGGGGATGGCCGCCACCAGCGGCGGCAGATCCTTTACGCGGGTTCCATCAGGGCGCATTGCGTTGCCCTCCTCTTTTGTCAGATAAAGCTATTATACGGCATCTTTACGGGGATTGCAAGACAGAATGCCCGGTGTCCTGCCAGCTTTTGAAAAAGCCTCGCAGAGTTTGCCGCCCGCAGGCGGCAAATCAAGTTTGGTCCGTTTTTTGCGGCGGCGTGTACGTCGCAAAAAACACTTCTCAGTCTGCAAGCCTTTTTTAAATAGCACCGAAGCCGCCCGGATGGGCGGCTTCGGTGCTATTTATGACATGAGTAAGGTTCTTTGTATGGCTCAGTCATCGTACATTTCGATGAGCTTCAGCAGGTGATCGTAGCGAGCCTTGGCCTCGGCCTCGTTGCGGGCGAACAGATTCTCCGCACGGTCGGGGAACTCGCGGGTCAGACGGCTGTAGCGGGCCTCGTTCATCAGAAAGTCGTGATAGCCGCCGGCGGGAGCCTTGGAATCCAGGGTGAACTTCTTCTCCGCAGCGGGGTTGAAGCGGAACAGGTTCCAGTAACCGCAGTCCACGGCCTTCTTCATTTCCTTCTGGCAGTTCATCATGCCGCCCTTGATGGAGTGCATCT
>OHCB01000821.1_pt1 | contig 10508 bp, 9 predicted proteins | sample 1577501 | NCBI WGS metagenome assembly OHCB01 (sample SAMEA3879582, study PRJEB24766) | human gut metagenome | biome: human-associated habitat; feature: feces | place: USA | collected 1985/1987
TATTGAATGGGCTTTTATTTGGTCATGTGGCGTGTGGGTCCTGTGCGACAAGGCACTGCGAACCATGTCAGGCGGGTGAACCGAGCAGCATTAAGCGGACAGTTTTGTGCGCCACAGTCTGCCTACCGCCATATGACCAAGGAAAAGCCCTTATTTTTTGAGGAGGTGTGCTCTTGTATCAGGCTCTTTACCGCAAATGGAGGCCGAGGACCTTTGACGAGGTCTACGGTCAGCCGCACGTCACCAAGACGCTGAAAAACGAGCTTGAGAGCGGCCGTATCTCTCACGCCTATCTTTTCACGGGTTCGAGAGGAACAGGCAAGACCTCCTGCGCCAAGATACTGTCAAAGGCGGTCAACTGCCTGTCGCCCGTCAACGGCAATCCATGCAACGAATGCGAGATCTGCCGCGGGATAGACAACGGCTCCATTCTCGACGTTATCGAGATAGACGCCGCCAGCAACAACGGCGTTGACAATATCCGTGACCTGCGTGAGGAGGCAAATTTCACGCCCGTCAGCGCAAAATACAGAGTTTATATCATCGACGAGGTGCATATGCTCTCTATCGGGGCATTCAATGCCCTGCTCAAGACCCTTGAGGAGCCGCCCGCCCACGTCATTTTTATCCTCGCGACGACGGAGATACATAAGCTCCCTGCGACGATACTTTCACGCTGCCAGAGATTTGATTTCAAGCGTATTGCGCCTGAGGACATCACCGCACGCCTGTCTTATGTCGCCCAGCAGGAGGGTGCGACTCTCACCGAGCCCGCGGCAAGCCTTATTGCAAGGATAGCGGACGGCGGAATGCGTGACGCTCTCTCGCTGCTCGACCGCTGCCTCGCAATGAGCGGCAATATCGACGAGAACGCAGTCAGCTCCGCGGCAGGTATTGCCGGCACGGTTCACCTTTTCTCATTCTCAGAGTATATTGCGAATCGTGACCTGACCTCGGCTCTCAATCTTATATCGAAGCTGCACAACGAATCCTGCGATATAGACAGCCTCTGCACCGAGCTGACGCTCCACTTCAGAAACCTGATGGTGGCAAAGACGGTCGAGAACTGCGGCGAGCTGATAGTCTGCTCAAAAGAGGAGCTGCAAAGCCTCAAGGACAGAGCCGCTCGGTTAAAGCTCTCAAAAATACTCGAATGCATTGATATTCTTTGCGAGACTTCAAAAAATATTAAGAACGCCGCAAATAAAAAGATACAGCTTGAAGCGGCGGTCATCAGAATGTGCAGCGGAATTTCGTCCTCGGGCGAAGTGCCGAAGGATATATACGACAGGCTCGACGCCATAGAGAGCAGGCTCCAAAGCGGAGTTGCCGTCAAAGCCGAGCCGAGAGAGCCTGCACCGGCGCATGAAGCTCCGAAGCCTCAGGAGAAACCGACTGTGAAGGCTGCCGAAGCGGCGCCCGTATCGGAGGCTCCCCTGCCCGAAGCGCCCGCCGAGCCGGATCTGCCCGACGGCCCGTTTAACAACTGGTCTGAGGTGCTCGAAGCGCTGCAAACCTTTGACATTCCCCTTTACGGCATACTTGCAAATTCCAATGCAGAAATAAAAAACGGCAGAGTTATCATAAATTCCGATAACCCGACCCTGTTTGACTTCATCTGCACCGACACGCACTCAAAGGAGCTTGCAAGAGCGGTTTACAAGGTCATCGGCAAGCGAATGAAGATAGCCGTGGCAAATAAAGAGAAGCCAAAAACTCAGGCGGCGAGCCCGCTTGAGGAGCTTAAAAAGAAGATAAACGATTTCAATAACGGAGGATAAGACTATGAAAGCAAGAATTCCCGGAGGAAGCAATTCCGGCGGTATGATGAAGAAAATACAGGAAATGCAGGAAAATATGACGAGGATACAGCAGGAGGTCGAAGCGACCGAATTCTCCTCATCAGTCGGCGGCGGCGCAGTGGAGGTTGCCGTCAACGGCGCTCATCAGGTGACTGCCGTTAAGCTCAAGCCCGAGATAGTCGACCCCGAGGATATTGAGATGCTCGAGGATCTCATTATGTCGGCGTTCAACGAAAGCATTCGCAAGGCAAACGAAGCCATGGAGAGCGGAATGGAAAGAGCCAAGGGCGGCCTCTCCATCCCCGGCCTGTTTTAATGGGCAGCTTTACTCCGTCTCTTGAGCAGCTGATAGAGCAATTTGCAAAGCTCCCCTCCGTCGGCAGGAAGAGCGCTCAGAGGCTTGCATTCCATATTCTCGACATGAGCGATGCCGAGGCCGAGAAATTCACTCAGACCATACTTAACGCGAGAAGCTCCATCCATCGCTGCCCCGTCTGCTGTGACTTGACGGACGGCGAGCTCTGCACGATATGCGCCTCAAAGGAGCGCGACCGCTCGGTGATCTGTGTTGTGGAGGATCCGAGGGACGTTATCGCAATTGAAAAAACTCATGAATACAACGGGCTTTATCATGTGCTTCACGGCGTTATATCGCCGATGAACGACATTGACCCCGAGGATATCTGCATCAAGGAGCTGATAAGGCGGCTCGGCGACGGCACGGTCAAGGAAATAATAATGGCGACCAACCCGACCGTCGAGGGTGAAGCCACCTCGATGTATATTTCAAGGATAATAAAGCCGCTCGGCGTGAGCGTGAGCAGGCTTGCATACGGCGTGCCGGTCGGAGCCGACCTCGAATATGCCGACGAATTCACCCTGATAAGAGCGCTCGAGGGCAGAAAAGAAATGTAAAGTTTTCCACGAACCTTTACTTTTCCACATCCGCTTTTTAACGCTTTCAACACTGTAAAAAACAGGTAAGTGAATTCTCCCGACTTTTCCACGGGTCAAAAAAGGCTGATTTTTTCAAAATTTCCTTTATTATCAAGGGGCGGTCGGATTATCCACATTTTCACCCACCCCTACTAATACTACTATAATACTCTTATATATCCTTTCTATAAGCGCGCGGCGCAGAAATTTCACTTCGACGCCGTCATGCGGCAAACGAATGTGAAAATCTTTTTAAGGAGTAACCGAAATGAAAGTTATTTGTAATTCTATCGAGCTTTCCGAGGCGTGCCAGAATGTCCAGCGTGCCGCTTCGACAAAGACCGCAATACCCGCCATTGAGGGCATACTCATGGTCGCCGAGAACAATATTCTCACTTTGACCGGCTATGATCTCGAGATGGGTATCACCACCTCCATACCCGCAAGGATAGAGGAGGAGGGTCAGCTCGTCCTCAATGCCCACATGTTCAGTGAGACGCTCAGGAAGCTGCCCGGCAGCACCGTGAGCATCGACAGCGACTCAAGGCAGATTGCCTCTATCTCGAGCGGCGAATTTGAGTCCACTCTGATAGGCATTTCGGCTGAAGAATATCCCGAGCTTCCCTCGGTCTCCGGCGGATACACTGTAACTCTCAATCAGGGCATCCTTAAAGATATGGTGAGAAAAACTATATTCTCCGTCGCAATTAAAGACAGCAAGATAGTCCACACCGGCATCAAATTTGAGATTGAGAAAAATCATATTCGTCTCATTGCCGTTGACGGAGTGCGCCTTGCGATAAGAAATGAGAATATTGAATACGGCGGCGAAGAGCTTTTGTTCGTCGTGCCCGCAAAGACTCTCTCCGAGGTGGTCAAGCTCATGGATGAAGATGACGCGGATATCGTGATAAGCGTCGGCAAGCGCCATATCGTCTTTGAGATAGGCAGTTATAATATCATTTCCCGTCTGCTTGACGGTGAATTTCTCAACTACAAGGCGGCAATCCCGCCGTCAACCAAGACCGTTGTTTCCGTCGACACTAAGTCGTTCCTTGAGAGTATCGACAGAACTTCGCTTATAATCACCGATAAGATAAAAAGCCCCGTCAAGTGCGTATTCGCCGACGGCATGATAAAGATATCCAGCATGACCTCGCTCGGCTCGGCTAACGACAAACTCAGCGCCGATATAGAGGGCGAGAGCTGCACCATCGGCTTCAATAACAAATATATGATAGAGGCTCTCAGAGTCTGTGATACGGATGAGATAAAGATAAAGCTCAACGGCGCTATAGCACCGATACTGCTTGTGCCTGCAGAAGGCGACAGCTTCATCTTCCTTATCCTTCCCGTGAGGCTTAAAAATGAAGATTAAAGCAAAAATAGCTGAAAAACAGCACGTTACCAAAAAGATAGACACCGATTTCATCAGGCTTGACGCCTTTCTCAAGCTCTGCGACGCCGTTCAGACGGGCGGCCACGCAAAATTTGTGATACAGGGCGGCGAAGTCAAGGTGAACGGCGAGGTCTGCACGCTCAGGGGCAAGAAGCTCAGGAGCGGCGACAGCGCAGAATTTGAGCGGGTAATATATACGGTTGAATAATCCCGAAAGGAACGGAAAAGATGATTATCACCTCACATTCCGTTGAAAAATTCAGAAATATTGGCTCCGTTTCTTTCGTTCCGCACCCGGAAATGAACATCGTTTACGGCGAGAACGGCCAGGGCAAGACCAATATAATCGAGAGCATCTGGCTGATGACGGGCTTCTACAGCTTCCGCACGAGGAAGAATATTCACCTCGTCCAGAGCGGTGAGCAGCAGGCGAGGATAGAGACTTCATTTTATTCTCAGCAGCGCGAGCAGCAGGCGGTAATGACCGTTGACAGCCGCAAGGAGCTGGAGCTGAACGGGATAAAAGAGGAATCCCCGCGGGCGATGATGGGCAAATTCTATGCCGTGGTGTTCACTCCGAATACGCTCAGCATTGTGAGGGACGGCCCGTCGGAGCGCCGCAGGATGCTTGATGTGGCGATAAGCCTCGCGAAGCCGAATTATGCGGCGGTGACTTCGAGATATATTCAAACCCTAAAGCACAGAAACGCCCTGCTCAAGAAATACGCTCAGCGGCCGTTTGCGGATGAATATTTCATCCCGTGGAACGAGGAGATGGCGAGGCTCGGCGCGAGGATAATCAAATACAGGCTCGATTATATCGAGAAATTCTCGGCTGTTGCGGGCAATATCTATGACGGCATCAGCTCCGGCAGAGAGAAGCTCACATTCCGCTATGATTTCTCGGCGGAGAATATGACCGAGGATGAGATAAAGCAAAAACTGCTCTCGGAGCTTGAGAGGACTAAAGAATCCGACCTCAGGCGGCTTTACACCGCCGCAGGTCCGCATTCGCACGACCTGCTGCTCTATCTCGACGGCAAAGAGGCGTCGGTCTACGGCTCGCAGGGGCAGCAGCGCTCATGCGCCATTGCAATGAAGCTCGGCGAAGCCTCCATAATCGAAAAAATCACGGGCGAATGCCCCGCCGTGCTGCTCGACGACGTGATGAGCGAGCTTGACGAGGGCAGGCAGAAATATATATTGAATTATCTTAATAATTGGCAGGTATTCATCACCTGCTGCGATCCGTCGCAGCTCTTGCGCTCAGAAAAGGGCAAGACCTTTGAAGTTAAGGGCGGGCGGATAAACGAATTGGAGTAAAAAATGTATCTTCATCTCGGAATGAACAAAGTAATAGTCTTTGACGATATAATCGGGATATTTGACCTCGATAACACCACTGTATCAAAGAATACCCGCGACTACCTCGCAAAGGCCGAGAAAGCGGGGATCGTAGAGAACGTGTGCTATGATCTGCCGAAATCCTTTATAGTCTGCCGCAACAAAGAGGGCGAGAATAAGGTCTATATCGCCCAAATATCCTCCACAACGCTGCTCAAGAGGACCGGATTTGTCGACAGTTTAAGCAACAAATAAAAAATATTAAAAAAGTTTTAAAAAACTATTGACAAACGTCGAAAGATGTAATATAATAGTCGAGCATTCAAGAAACGCCGTTGCGTTTTTTAGTCGGTGTTGATGACGTTGAGGGTCCACCCGTTCCCATCCCGAACACGGTAGTTAAGCTCAACAGTGCCGAAAATACTTGGCTGGAAGCGGCCCGGGAAGATAGGTCGACGCCGACACTTTTTTTAATTGCCCTAATAGCTCAGTCGGTAGAGCACGCGGCTGTTAACCGCGGTGTCACAGGTTCGAGTCCTGTTTGGGGCGCCAATAACGAAACACCATCCAAACGGATGGTGTTTTGTTGTTTCTGAGCTAAAACGGACTCGAAGGACGAGCGGCACAGAGCAACAGTCCGGTGGACTGTTGCGACCGCGAGCGACCAAGCGCCCGCAGGCGCGCGAATCGAGTCCTGTTTGGGGCGCCAAAGGAAAGCACTCGCTTTTGCGGGTGCTTTCCTTTTGTTTCTCAACAGCACTTCAACTTGTGTCATTGTTTTTCGGCAGAGGCGTTGCGGCTGTTAACTGGCTCACGGACTTGCGCTCGCGGTGCGAGATGAAGCAAGTCCGTTGAGCAGGAACAAACAAGGAGAAATGCGAAGTGCTTCTCGTCCTCGGTTGCTTCACATCGTTCGTTTACGCCTTTGGCGAAAACTCATTCATTACGCACCTCGTCCTCTCCCCAAAAAGGCTTGCCTTTTTGGGGACCCCTTGTAGTGCGACTATGCTTCTGACCGATGGTGTCACAGGTACGAGTCCTGTTTCTTTTTGCAAAGACCTTGATTTACAAGGCTTTTTCGATACTATTTAACGATATAAGGCTCTGCGGTACTCCGGAAACGGTCGCTGCGGAGCCTTTTTCATTTTCTTCCATAACACCTTTTAACGAAAGGTCGAGGGGTGTGCATTTTCGGCAAAAGGGGTGTACACATTTTAATTATTCCTCAAGAGCGCAAAAGAAAGTCCGCAAAATCCGTTAACCCCAAAATGCGAACGGCCTTGTATCTTATTCTCCGACCTTGACCTCCGTGCCGTTGTAAAAAATGAAGGTGATCTCGCCGTTTCTTTGGAAAAACACAGTTTTTCTGTAAAAAACCCTGTTTTTTTGGGGGTGGGGAAATTTGTTCATTTAACTTTAATATATAATACAAATAGGTCAAATAAAAGAAATAATTCAAAAAAAGGGAAGTGATAATATGAAAAAATTGTTGGCCGTGTTGTTGCTATTATGTGTGGTGGTGACAGGTATACCCGTTTCGGCAGCGGAAGGAGAAACAACTCCAACTGTTGAGATCGGAACTTATATCAGTTTAGGTAAATATAACGGAAAGAGTATTATTTGGAGATGCGTTGATATTGATGAAAACGGGACGCTTATGCTTGCTGATAGGATAGTTGATACACTTCCTTATGATGCACGTACGAACGACAACGACAGGTCAAAGTCGCACAGTCGAAACTATAAGCGTGATTCATATGGTTCAAATTATTGGAAAGACAGCAATATGCGCTCATGGCTCAATTCTACCGCTGTTGCGGGCGAGGTAAAATGGCTGTGTGGTAATCCTCCAAAGAGCAATTCTGCCAAAGGCAATAGTTATGACGATAAAGCAGGCTTTTTGAATGAATTTTCAAAGGTCGAAATAGCCGCTATGAAAACAGTGACGCAGCGTTCGCTCGTATCTCATCCGGAATATAAGCAAGGAATTTACGAGGGGGATGCTCGCTCTGATTTGGAGTTAAATTATGATATCGAAAATGTTGCAAGAAACTTCGACAGTGCATATTATGAAAATTCTACCGAGAAAGTATTTCTTCTTGATGTCAAACAGGTTAACAATATTTGGAAAAAACACGGATCATATTATATCGCCGCCAACGATCAGGGAACAAAATGGCCATATTGGCTCAGAACACCGGTGTCTGATTGCAACCACGATATGCGTTACGTTCAATCTAATGGAACTGTCGGTCGCGAGTCGCCTGATGTTTCATATATCGGAGTTAGGCCGGCATTTTATCTCGATGCTGATTATTATGTAACAACTGGTGGCGACGGAACGGAGGCAAACCCATATATGGGTTCTGCTCCTGACAAAATTGAAAACGATTACACCGTTGCTGAGCCAGAGGATGATCCAAATCAAGATTGGGATATAAACGTAGAAAACAGTCTTAAACTCAACCTTGGTCCATATTATTCTAAGGATGGCAAATATGCAGAACCCATAATTCCTGTTTATACAATCCAGAAGACCAGAAGCGATACGGAAAATATGGTAATTATCATTTGCGGTGAAGGATATACTAAGAGTCAGCAACAAAAATTTATTGGTGATGCAAAAAGAGTTTGGAGCGGTGCTATGCAATACGAGCCATATCGGAGCTATGCCGACCGCTTTAACGTCTATGCGCTTTGTACCGCATCAGAATCGAGTTTTGAAAATGATGGAAGCACTTTTTTTGATGTAGTTGTAGGTTCAAATAATTCCTCGTCAATATCGGGAAATATAAATGGTAACGCTTGGAAAAACCATATTTTTGAGCGTTGCATAGGACCCGAATTTATTGAAAAAATCCACGATGCACATATTCCTAACAAAACCGAGCCTAATACATATTATTGGAATGATGATGAACAATATCCACCTTACTATTATGTTCACAATTATATCAGTCAATTTGCTTTGCTCGTCAACACAAGTCGCAACTTTGGAGACGCATACACCAACTTGAAATTCGGATTTCACTATTTTATAACTCCATCTGACAGCTATCGTGCGTCTCAAACTTTTGCACACGAACTTGGTCATGGATTGCTTGGATTGGGAGATGAGTATATGGACAGCGTATCCGAGCAATCTGATTTAACATCACTTAACGTTGCATATACTCACGATCCGGAGAAAGTCAAGTGGAAACAACTGTTAGGTTTTAGAAAAACCTATACATGCCCGTCAACATATACTCAGAAAGCGTATAATTCCAGTTTTGAGTGTTTGATGCGAGATACTAACTATTCGTTCTGTGAAGTTTGCAGATTGCAAGGATACAAAAAGTTGTCTCAACTTGTCGAAGGCAAAAATCTTTATGTGGCAGATCCTGAAGTGAAAGAGTATACGGGGCAATATTCGAGCTTGTCAGATTTTAAGGATACGTCATACTACGGATACAATAAATTTAACAGTTATCGCAGCGGTGTATTGCTCAGCGGTTCAAGCAAAAATAGATTCGGTAATTCTATGGCGGGGAAACAGATAGAACTAAGGACGATTGTTCAAAATCTGTCGGATACTACGGAGCGTTCTATTACTATGAAGTTGTGGATAAGTCGAGCGGACGGCAGTGTTGCTACCACGACCAATGGTAGCAAACTCGGAGCAGCGGAGACTTTCCTTATCCCTGTATGGAGCGAAAAAAGTAATTTTTGGCCCAAAGGAGCACTTGATTATACTGGTAGCAGCTTCAATTCCGGTTTGCTTAGCTGTTCTATGATTTATCAAATACCGTCCGATGTCACTTTTAAAGACGGAGATTACGTCGCCTTTGAAGTGACAGACGAAAAAGGCAATGTCCTAGCCAACGACAATACGGAAAATCAAACTTATGCTAATGTTACAATTCAATATTGCTTAGAGGATGGGAGCCGGATTCCTAATACTAACAGTGCGGAGATTCCTGCTCCTGTTGGGACAAAATTTGATGGGTCGACGCACCCTGTTCCGCTTTACGGCTATACTTTCGTCAGAGCGGATGGACTTGACCAAACGGTAACCTCAAGAGGTCTGAACGTGACTTATTACTATGCAAAACAAGCCGAAGAACATACTCATGATTGGGGAAATTGGGAGAGTAACGGCAACGGAACGCATACTTGCACTTGCATGACAGACAACTCTCACTCAAAAACAGCCAATTGTGTTGGTGGTGAGGCAACTTGCACAAACAAGGCGGTTTGCGAAATCTGCCTTGCGGAATACGGCGAAATTAACACAAGCAACCATGATTACGGCGAGCCTGTTGTTACTCATTCGACCTGCACAACTGCCGGTTCAAAGATTTATGTCTGTGAGCGCAACAGCAGTCACAGTTATTCCGAAGCACTTGCGATTGATGCCGACGCCCATACTTGGGGCGAGTGGACGATTGAAACGCCTGCAAGCTGCGTTGACACCGGTCAAAAGGTACGGACTTGCATCAATAACGAAGAACATAAAGAGACTATCGAAATTCCGAAAAAGGGACACACCGACGCAAACAATGACGGACTTTGTGACGCTTGCAAAAAAAAGTTGAACATAAAATGTTCCGATATCTGCCATAGTGAGTCTACTCTTGAGAAGTTTGTTTATAAAGTAGTCTTGCTCTTTTTCTGGAAGCTGTTTAAAATTAACAAAACCTGCTCTTGCGGGATTGCACACTATTGATATTCGTATCCTCCGGTCGAGCAGTTCCTCAATACTGCGCTTGAATATATCTTTTAACGGCGGTAAGTCATTTAATAAAAGGTCTGTGCCGTGTAAATTTGGTATCAAAATAGGTCTTTGCTTTTGTTTCTCAATAGCACTTCAACTTGTGTCATCGTGTTTCGGCAGAGGCGTTGCGGCTGTTAACTGGCTCACGGACTTGCGCTCGCAGTGCGAGATGGAGCAAGTCCGTTGAGCAGGAAGAAACAAGGAGAAATGCGAAACGCTTCTCGTCCTCGGTTGCTTCACATCGTTCGTTTACGCCTTTGGCGAAAACTCA
>OHCB01000825.1_pt1 | contig 10486 bp, 8 predicted proteins | sample 1577501 | NCBI WGS metagenome assembly OHCB01 (sample SAMEA3879582, study PRJEB24766) | human gut metagenome | biome: human-associated habitat; feature: feces | place: USA | collected 1985/1987
GGAATTCCAATCCATCACTATTCTCATTTTTGAAAGGCCATTGCCATTCTTGATTTTGGCCTTGCGCACACAGTTTGTATCACGTATCCATCCCGCAAATGTTCTGTCTATCTCAAGCATTTGTGTTCCCGGGGTATAGCTGACATTGGTTTCATGAATCTCATCCTTTGCAAAGTGCATTGTAAAATGTCCGCATTCAGCTTTCTTTATATCAACTGTCATATCGATAACTCTGCCGTTAATGCCTTCATATGTCTTCTCACCACGCAAAGTATCATTAACTACCAGCTTGTTCTGCCTGTATCCACAAAGCTCTCTGACCGGAGTCTGAATCAGCTTGCCGTCAGAGATCATTAGTTCTCTTGGAACTGACATCATACATGCCCACTTCTGTCCACGTGGCAGCGTATTTACGCTGTCCCAAGACTGCATCCAGCCAATCATCATTCTTCGTCCATCAGGTGTTCTTATAGTCTGTGGTGCATAAAAATCAAATCCACTGTCCACAGATACCGCTTTTTCATACTTGAAAATATGTTTCTCTTCATCCACATCGCCTGTGAAGAATACCACGTTATTTCCATTGTGAAACTCTCCATCTGCTGACATGTCCTGCGGGGATACTATAAGCACCTTATGTCCATCCATCTCAAAATAGTCTGGGCACTCCCATACTGCGCCAAATCTGCCTGTTTCATCCTTTGCAAATACTGATTCAAATTTCCAGTTGTACATATCATCTGAAGAGAACAGTACAACCTGAGGGATTCCATCATATGTCCGGTTTCCAGCCAGCATATAGTACCTGCCGTCCGCATCCTTCCAGACCTTCGGATCTCTGAAATCAGCACAGCTGCATTCCTCCGGCATGATCTTCCCATCAACAACAGGATTGCTGGATATTTTTTCATAACTAATTCCATCGCCTACAGCCATACACTGGTTTTGTATAACATTCTTAGTTCCATCAGTCAGTTTTTCCTCAACTACTCCTGTATAGAACAATACATGCTTCCCGTCATTCTCTATTGCAGTTCCTGAAAAGCAGCCAAATGCATCATAATCCGAGTCAGGTGCCAGTGCTGTTGGGAGCTCCTCCCATCTTATAAAATCATCTGAGGTGGAATGTCCCCAGTGCATAGGTCCCCACTCCGTGCTGTATGGATGGAACTGATAAAACAAATGTGCCTTTCCTCCATATATGGAAAATCCATTAGGGTCGTTTAACCAGCCCACCGGAGTTGTAAGATGGAACTCCGGCTTGTCTGCTCTGGCTACTCTGTTCTTTTCTATATATTCATCTGCCTTCTGGCATGTATACATACTGTGACCTCCTTCTTCTTGATTAGATTGTTTTTTCGGTTGTGCTGTCAAAGAAGTGCAGCTTATGTGGCATGAATACGAACGAAACCTTGTCGCCTATCTGGCTTAGCTCATACTTTGATACTCTTGCAACAGTCTTGCTTCCAGCAAACTGGAAATACAGATTATTTTCATTTCCCGTCCACAAGAAGATCACACCAGTTCTTCTGCGAAGGGATACAACCGACTAATTCAATATTCAACAAAAAGATCAAACCGCCCACACCCTTTTATTTATCTGAGGTGTGGGCGGTTTTTATCAAAACTTTTGTCCTATAAGTTTAAATATCATTCTGTCTACTGCGCATGCTCGAACTGATGCTCTTTGTAGTGATGAGCCTCCTCCAGCATCATGTCCTTGACCTTCATAAGTCTGACCTGGGTGCTTCGCTCATTCTCATCAAGCTTCATGCTTATATACTTTATTCCCTCCCGAGTCTCCGGGATGATAACATGCTCAAGAGCATTTACACGCCTTCTGGTCTTCTCTATCTCCGCTGCGAGCATCTGGCAAGACTTCTCCACCTCCGCCAATCTCAGCATATCAGGAAGTATATCCGAAAGGGACTTCACTGCATCGTCCAGCTCTCCAGATGTAAATGCAAATCCATACGAATAGATGTCATTTGAATTTGCGCTTTTCGTCTTATAGTCGTACACAGGAATATCAACACTCATTACATTCCTGTCGCCAAGGGCGATCCGCACCTCCTGCTTCGGAGCCATGAGCGCCGTACTCAATGTCTGCTCATTCATACCCGCCTTCGCTATTACAAAGCCTGTGTTGGCAGCTTTGATGCCAGCCTCAACCTTCTTTCTCAGTTCCATATTCTCTCTTGCCATGTCAAGGAACTGCCTCATCAGCTCATCTCGCTTATCCTTAAGGAGCTTATGGCCTCTGGATGCCGTGACCAGCTTCTTCTTAAGCCTTGTCAGCTCCATTCTGGTTGGATTAACCACAACATTAGCCATCTGTCTTCTCCTTTCTTCCAAATATATTTTCAAGCTACTTGACATGTATTACAAAGACAACGTGTATATGGCAATTTTGCACGAATGCTTTAACTATATAGCAATCCACTGCATTACCATGGGCAGGACATTTGAGCCCGCCGGTACTCAGCGAGCATGCGAGCGCTAGTACCGCTGCAGGGTGAAACGAGCGAAAGCGCTCCTGCTCAGGTATGCAGTCGAATGCTATATTCCACAATCTTCCCGCCAAATTGCCTACCCACTACTTTCCGTAATACATGTCAAGCCACTTGTCGTCGATACGTTTCAGCTCGGCTCTAGGAAGAATGGAGAGAAGCTTCCAGCCTATGGCAAGTGTCTCCTCAATACTTCTGTCGGTGCCGTACCCCTGGGATACATACTCCTTCTCAAATGCCTCTGCAAACTTTGCATATATGATATCTATATCCGAAAGTGCCGACTCACCCAGGATAGTCATGAGCTCCTTGGCATCCTTTCCTCTTGAATAAGCTGCAAATAACTGGTTCATGGTGCTGGCATGATCTCCTCTGGTCTTGCCCTCACCTGTTCCCTTATCCTTAAGTCTGGACAGTGATGGAAGTACATCGATAGGCGGTGTGACTCCCTTTCTGTACAGCTCTCTTGAGAGAATGATCTGTCCCTCTGTGATATATCCCGTAAGGTCTGGTATAGGATGAGTCTTGTCATCCTCAGGCATGGTCAGGATCGGTATCATGGTTATACTTCCATTCTTACACTTCTGTCTTCCGGCTCTCTCATACAGAGTTGCCAGGTCAGTGTACATGTATCCAGGATAACCACGGCGTCCCGGAACCTCTTTTCTTGCGGCTGATACCTCACGAAGTGCATCCGCATAGTTCGTGATATCCGTGAGAATTACCAGAACGTGCATGTTCTTCTCAAATGCAAGATACTCAGCGGCGGTAAGTGCCATTCTAGGTGTGGCGATACGCTCAACCGCAGGATCATTTGCCAGGTTGATGAAGAGGACTGTTCTGTCTATGGCACCAGTCTCCTTGAAGCTCTCTGTGAAGAAGTTTGCCTCCTCAAACGTGATACCCATGGCTGCAAATACGACGGCGAATGGCTCATCTGTTCCGCGCACCTTTGCCTGTCTTGCTATCTGTGCTGCAAGCTGGCTGTGCGGAAGTCCTGAAGCCGAGAATATCGGCAGCTTCTGTCCTCTTACCAGTGTGTTCAGTCCGTCTATGGCTGATATACCTGTCTGAATGAACTCAGACGGATAGTTCCTGGCAGCCGGATTCATCGGCAGACCATTGATATCTCTTCTCTCATCAGGAAGTATCTCAGGGCCGCCATCTATAGGTCTTCCAAGTCCGTCAAATACACGGCCAAGCATATCTTCTGATACGCCGAGCTCCATACTCCTTCCAAGGAATCTTACTTTGCTGTTTGAAAGATTGATACCTGTCGAGTTCTCAAAGAGCTGTACCAGGGCATCCTCACCATTTATCTCAAGGACCTTGCATCGTCTGATCTCGCCGTCCGCCAGCTCAATCTCACCCAGCTCATCATAAGCTACATTCTCAACTCCGTGCACCAGCATCAGAGGACCCGCAACTTCCTGTATAGTTCTATATTCCTTTGGCATAGTCTTAGTCCTCCTTCTCTATAGCTTCCTGAAGCTCTTTGTCAAGCTCCCTGGATATCTTCTCGTACTCTTCATCCACATTCTCAGGAAGCACATATTTGAATCGTCCGATCTTTTCTCTGATCGGCATATTCAGAATATTTCTTATGCTTGCTCCACCGGCCAGTGCCTGCGCTGACTCCTCATAAAATGCCATGATGAGCTCCATCATCAGAAACTGCTTGTGAAGCGGTGTGTATGTGTCCACATCATGGAATGAGTTCTGGTGAAGAAAATCCTCTCTGATGGATCTCGCCGCCTCCATCTTCAGTCGGTCTCCCGCTGAAAGGGCATCCATACCTACCATCTTAACGATCTCATCGAGCTCTGCCTCCTCCTGAAGCAGGGTCATCATCTTCTGTCTGTCGACCATGAACTTTTCATTTACATTTTCCTCGAACCATTTGCCCATATTGTCCACATACAGAGAGTATGAGGTCAGCCAGTTGATGGCAGGAAAATGTCTCTTGTACGCAAGCGATGAATCCAGTCCCCAGAATACCTTGACGATTCGAAGTGTTGCCTGTGAAACCGGCTCGGAAATATCACCACCCGGAGGAGAAACCGCACCGATAACCGACAGTGCTCCGGTTCTGCCCTCGCTGCCGAGAGTCTTGACCATTCCGGCTCTCTCGTAGAACTGTGCAAGTCTTGAACCGAGGTAAGCAGGGTAACCCTCCTCACCAGGCATCTCCTGCAGACGTCCTGACATCTCTCTGAGCGCCTCAGCCCAACGCGATGTGGAATCCGCCATGAGTGCCACCGAGTAACCCATATCACGGAAATACTCAGCTATAGTTATACCCGTATATATAGATGCCTCTCTGGCCGCAACCGGCATATCCGATGTGTTGGCTATGAGGACTGTTCTCTGCATGAGTGAATGTCCGGTCTTCGGATCCTTCAGCTCTGGGAACTCGTTCAGAACATCTGTCATCTCATTTCCACGCTCTCCGCATCCGATGTAGACAACGATATCCGCCTCAGCCCACTTTGCAAGCTGATGCTGGATAACTGTCTTGCCGCTTCCGAAAGGTCCGGGAACCGCAGCCACTCCTCCCTTTGCTATAGGGAAGAATGTATCTACAACTCTCTGTCCTGTGATAAGTGGCATGATCGGTGGTATCTTTTCCTGATATGGACGGCCCTTACGAACCGGCCACTTCTGCATGAGTGTCAGCTCCCTGTCACCCTTGTCTGTCTCAACCACACACACAGTCTCCTCAACTGTGAATTCTCCTGCCTTTATCTCTTTGATGGTTCCTGTCACACCATAAGGCACCATGATCTTCTGTGTGACGACCACAGTCTCCTGAACTGTTCCTATCACATCGCCTGCCGACACCTTATCACCCACCTTGGCAGTCGGCACAAATGTCCACTTGATATCTCTCTTCAGCGATGGAACTTCTACTCCTCGCTTCAGGTTGTTACCACATATCTTCATGATATCATCCAGTGGTCTCTGGATTCCATCGTATATACTGCTTATAAGTCCCGGTCCCAGTTCAACTGACAGAGGCATTCCCGTTGACTCGACCGGTGCTCCCGGTGCAAGTCCTGATGTCTCCTCGTATACCTGAACTGATGCCTGATCTCCGTGCATCTCTATGATCTCGCCGATAAGTCTGCTCTCACTTACGCGCACCACGTCGTACATATTTGCATCACGCATGCCCTCAGCGATGACCAGTGGTCCGGCAACCTTCTTAATCTTTCCTGTAGCCACTTAACAGCTCACGCTCCCTTCTATTTGTATGCTCCACTACTCTTCATTAAATAAAATATCCGAGCCTACAGCCTGCTCAACGGATTTCTTTACTCCCGCTATTCCGGCCCCTGTATTGCCAGATATCCCCGGTATGAGAATGATCGCAGGCTTCATAACCTCTCTGTATCTGTCTATCTCTTTATTGAGATCCGAAGCCAGTGCCTCGGTCATATATATGACTGCATAATTGTCCTCTGCCAGCCTTTTCAGCAACGTGACCCCATAATCCAGATTATCTACAGGGAATGTATCCAGGCCCAGAGTTGCAAATCCGTATATACTGTCATAATCGCCCATAACAGCTATCTTATACATACATCTCCCTTACCCTTTCCCTGATAGCCTCCTCCGGAAGCTGGTTCAGCTTGCATGTCAATATGATCCTGACTGTCTTTATCTCGTTGAGCCTCGCCAGAATGTACGCCACTATCGGTCCCACCGTAAATGGGTTGTACTTCTGAGGCTTTATCGTTTCTATGATACGGTTGTCACACCATCTCTCAAATGACGATGCCGACTCAGAAAGTGCCTCTGCCCCACCAGCGTATGCTGTATCCGCAAGGTATCTCTCTATCTCCTCCATGCCAGCCACCGCAGCCGTCGCCAGCCTGTCAATATCCAGAGTGTTGCACTCCGCCATGGCTCTCTTCATGAAATCCTTGTTTTTGCCTGTCTTCATGGATCTCACCGCTATCTTGATATCTGCAACAGCCACCGTCGTCTCTGCATAATCCCTGAGCAGGCTGTCATCTGCCTTCTTTGCAGCCTGCATGATCGCCAGCAGTGTTCCTCGGTCTATCACAGCATCGCACATCTGTCCATCTCCAGCCTGTGCCATACAGTCCCAAGCCTCCCTCGCACAGTCTCTCATGTGTTCTGGAAGTCTGTCCCACGCCTTGTCACTTACGATGGACAGCATCTTCTGACCGTCTATCTCGGCATTGTCGAAGAACACATGGGCAGGAGTCTCCCCGGCAACCACAGTCTTGATCGCCGCCTTGAGGTTGTGATACAGATCTGGAAGTCTTATGACATCGAACACGGACATATCATCCACCATCTCAGCCACAGCAGCCCACGTCTTGTCAGTCTCCGCCCTAAGTATGTCATTTTCATCCATACTGGCTTTATCACTATCGCCCCAGCCCTTCTCTATGATGAACTGAACCGCCTTCTTGTAGGAATCCGTGGCCACGAGCTGTTCTATGACTGCCTGACTCATAAGCGTCATCTCAAGTGCCCTGATCCTGGCAACTGCATATATATATTTGTCTGCCATCTGCCTACCTCCAGCTATCTGTTATCAACAAATAATAATTCATTTACCTTGTCTGCCAAATGTTCTCTGTTCGCGTCCAGCATTGCTCTGAATGAACAGTTTTCCTCGATTCCTCCGTAGATCAGGATAAATCCTCCATCTATATCACAGTTCCCATTGGACACCTTAAGGCTTCCTCCGTGAGCTGCAGCTATCTGCTCTATCTGCTTCTCAGTCTGTGGTGTAAGTCGTTTTCTGTCTTTCCCAGAGAAACATATCTCTCCGCTTTTCGGCTGTACCGACTTCTCCAGACATTTGACGATCACCTGGAAATACTCCTCATCCGGGAGCGCCACCATTGCGTCATATGCCTTATCCAGCATATTTCCAATTATGGACTGCTTTGCCGCAAGTATCGCCTGTCTCTTCTTAAGTTCTGATGAGGACTTTGCCCTGAATGATCCGGACTTTTCTGCCTGGGCAACCTTCTCTCTGGTCTCCTCATTCATCTTATCCACAGTCTTTTTGGCATTTGCAATGATGGAATCCGCGTTTCTGGCAGCCTGAGCTTTGATCTCTTCAGCTTCCTTCTGCGCTTCCTGAAGGATCTGTTCTACGATTGTTTCCAATCCCGTCATAAAGTACATCCTCCTTACAAAAAGTTATAATTTGATTCCATTTACCGCAAGAATTGATACCAGAAGTGCAAGGATCGCATATGTCTCAACCATGGCTGGGAAAAGCATCGCCTTACCAAACTGATCAGGCTTCTTTACAACTATTCCAACTGCTGCAACTGCTGTCTTGCCCTGGTGCATTGCTGATACAAGACCAACTACCGCTATTGGAAGACATGCTGCAAGCATCATAAGTCCCTGTGCTACTGTGAGCTCCTTCGGTGTTCCTGAAAGGATTCCTATGTTGGACAATGCTATGAATCCAACAAGAAGTCCGTAGATACCCTGTGTACCCGGAAGAAGCTGGATGATAAGAACTTTTGCAAATTTGCTTGGATCCTCACTTACTACACCTGCTGCCGCCTGACCAGCAACTCCTACTCCATATGCAGATCCCATGCCTGCAAGAATTACTGCAAGCGCAGCTCCCACTAATGCCAAAACCGTTCCCATTGTCATAATATTTTCTCCTCCTAAAATTGGTTTCTTATTTCTGTGTTTCTGTACCACTTACTATATCAACGTACTTCGTATTCTCTCTGAACGGCCTGAATGGATTGCCGCCGCCCTCGTAGAATTTGCCGAAGAACTCTACATACTGGAGACGGCATGTGTGCACGTATGCTCCCAGCATGTTGATCGCAAGATTGAACAGATGTCCTATTACAAATACGATGATGAACACTATGGCTCCGAATATTCCATCGCCAGCCATGCTTCCCATCTGGTTTATTACCTGTGCTATAACTCCCGTCGCAAGTCCCAGAGCAAGAAGCCTTGAGTACGACAGCAGATCTGACAGCCAGCCTGTCAGGTTGTATATGTCATACAGCCCAAGCGCAAGTCTGAGCACCGGATTCTTGTGGTCTCTTCCCGACATGAGCACGATGATCGCAGCTCCCACAATCGCCAGTCCGTAGCTTGTATTCTTAAGCCAGCCAGGGAAATTGAACTGCATCTGTGCTATAGATGCGAACAGCTCCGTCGGCATGAGCATCAGCACAAGTCCTGTAATGAGCATGAACCACGAAAGCACGTCGCATATGAATGATTTCACATCTCCCTTCTTCAGACACATATATCCCTTGAGTGCCAGTCCGCCGAACAAATGTATAAGTCCGAACAGCAAAGAGAATAACAAAAGCTTCATTGGGTCATCCAGCGGTGCAAACCATACCGGCTTGAACGTCACCTCGTGGTGGAAAAACGTCCTCGATACCACCGTTATCAGGTCTCCGAAAAAACCACCAAATAATATTCCCCATATCAGTGTGGATATACCACAGTACATGAACAGACGCAGGGACTTTTGAAGTCCGTTCTCCATCTTCGGGAATTTCCTGATCAAAATAAAACATGCCAGGAATATGATGAGTCCATACGCCGCATCGGACAACATGAGTCCGAACAGGAATATATAGAATATCGCCATCGGTGTGGTTGGATCCATCTCACCTTTTCCCGGAAGTCCAAATGACTCCAGTACACCCTCCGCCGATGCGAACATCTTCGGATTCTGAAGCTGTATAGGTGCCGCTTCATCCTCCGGAACATCATATACATCAGCCATCAGGCTGAAATTCTCATTGAGTACAGCCACTACCCTGTCTGCATCTCTCTCCAGCACATATCCCGATATGACAAATGTGCTCTTTGACTGGAGAAGGCTTCCAAGGACCTTATATTTATCCGCCCTTATGCGGTAATAGTCAGCCAGAAGTCTCAGCTTGTCTCTGTCATCAGCCATGGATACTAGTTCATTCTTCTTGTCCTCTATCCACTGTTCGAACTCCCTTATATCCGCCCTGTACTTATCCGTCTTCTGTTCAGGTGTTCTTTTGGAGAAATACGAAATTCTTGTAAATCCATGGGATCTCAATATCTCCTCCACCCTCTGTGATACAGTTTTAATGGCTATTGCCACCATACAAGTCTGGTCCTTATCAGATCCTACAACAGTGACTGTGTATCCCGCTATCTCCGGTTCCGCAGAGCTTATATACCCCTGAATATCCGTCTCCGTGAGCCCCGGTGGCATAGTTCCGATCATCACATCCGTCTTCTCGGTCCCTGTGGTATTGATCGGTATGTCCATATTCAGCCACGGCGCCAATCCGTCTATAGCCACCTGACATTTGACTATTCCCGCCTCACAGCCGGCTATGTCCTTGCTGATCTCCTGGATCTTTTTAACCTTACGGTTATAATCCCATCTTCCAGCTATGATCTCCTGAATGTCAGCCTCTGACGCCTCCTGCCGTCCTTCCAGGCTGGCAAATATGGATTTCTCCTCCGGAGCATATTTATCAATTATCTGTAAGGCTTCATCTGTATTCTGTACTCTCTTCTCGTACTTTGCTCTCTGGCTTGTGGTACTCATCTTCCTGAAGTCATCAGTCTCTTCGTTATCAGTCTGTATCTCAACCATTCCCAGCGACTGGAGCTTCTCAAGAATTGCTTTTCTGTCCCTCTTCATGGCACAGATCTCAATCTTCTTCATAGGAAGTACCGCCATACATTTACCCCCTTTCTTAAAATGCCTGCAGGGCTTTTCATCCCACCAGCTCTGCGATGATCATGGAAGTAACCTCGCCTTCCATGGACGCTGCACGTTCCCTGAGATGTGCGATCTCAGCGGTGGCAATATCCATCGCCTTCACCGTGAGCTTCTCCTCCTCAGATCTGCCGGCTCCCTCGGCACTCTTCATGCTTTCTCTCGAAGCTGATCCTGCGGCCGCGATCATATCCGCAGCCTCCTTCTTTGCAGCAGCTAC
>OHCB01000829.1_pt1 | contig 10472 bp, 5 predicted proteins | sample 1577501 | NCBI WGS metagenome assembly OHCB01 (sample SAMEA3879582, study PRJEB24766) | human gut metagenome | biome: human-associated habitat; feature: feces | place: USA | collected 1985/1987
TGCCTATCACCAATGTGTGCTTCCTCATCGGCTGCCTCGCCATCGCGGGCATTCCGCCTTTCAGCGGTTTCTTCTCCAAGGACGAGATCATCGCCGCCTGCTTCCAGTTCTCCCCGTTCCTGGGCTGGTTCATGACGGTGGTGGCTGGTATGACGGCGTTCTATATGTTCCGCCTCTACTACCTCATCTTCTGGGGTAAGAGCTACTACGAGGCCGATCCCGACCACCGTCGCCGCCCGCAGGAGGTGCCCTTCGTGATGTGGGGTCCGCTGGTGTTCCTCGCCATCATCTCCGTCTTCGCCGGACTCATCCCCTTCGGCCATTTCGTGAGCGCCACGGGTGAGAGCTACGACATCCACATCGACTGGAGCGTGGCCACGACGAGTATCGTCGCCGCCGTCATCGGCATCAGCCTCGCCACGTGGATGTACGCTGGCAAGGAGTGGCCCGTCGCCGACAAGCTGGAGCGCACCTTCCCCAAGCTCCACAAGGCAGCCCTCAACCGCTTCTACATCGACGACGCATGGCAGTATTTCACCCACAAGATCGTCTTCCGCTGCTTCTCCCGTCCCATCGCCTGGTTCGACCGTCACGTCGTGGACAATACGTTCAACTTCCTGGCCTGGGGCGCCAATGAGGCTGCCGAGAGCATCCGCCCGTGGCAGAGTGGCGACGTCCGCGGCTATGCCACCTGGTTCATCTCCGGTGCCGTGGCCCTGTTGTTGGCCCTCCTCTTACTGTTGTAGCATTGATAACTAAAATGGAATAACAAGAAAATGAGTATATTAACATTATTCGTTGTAATCCCCCTCCTGATGCTCTTGGCCCTCTGGCTGTCCAAGAACCTCAATCAGGTGCGTGGCGTGATGGTTGTCGGTGCTACCGCCCTGCTGGCGTTGTCCATCTGGCTGACTGTCTATTTCATCGACCAGCGCGCCAGTGGCAATACCACCAACATGCTGCTCACCTATAGCGTCACGTGGTTCGAACCGCTCAAGATCGCCTATAGCGTCGGTGTGGATGGCATCTCCGTGGTGATGATCCTCCTCTCTGCGATCATCGTCTTCACGGGCACCTTCGCCTCCTGGCAGCTGAAGCCGCTCACCAAGGAGTACTTCCTTTGGTTCGTGCTGCTGAGCATTGGTGTGTTCGGCTTCTTCATCTCCACCGACATGTTCACGATGTTCATGTTCTACGAAGTCGCCCTCATCCCGATGTACTTGCTCATCGGCGTGTGGGGTACGGGCCCGAAGGAGTATTCGGCCATGAAACTGACCCTGATGCTCATGGGTGGTTCCGCCCTGCTCATCCTCGGCATCCTCGGCATCTACTTCTTCAGTGGTGCACAGACGATGAACGTGGCTGACCTGGCTCAGCTCCACGCCATGCCAAAGTCCATCCAGAACATCTTCTTCCCGTTTGTCTTCATCGGTTTCGGTGTGCTGGGAGCGCTCTTCCCCTTCCACACATGGAGCCCTGACGGTCACGCCTCCGCACCGACCGCCGTCTCCATGCTCCATGCTGGTGTGCTGATGAAGCTCGGTGGCTACGGCTGCCTGCGCATCGCGATGTTCCTCATGCCCGACGCCCTGGAGCTCTGGTGTCCTGTCTTCCTCGTGCTCACGACCATCTCCGTGGTCTATGGCGCGCTCTCGGCCTGTGTGCAGACCGACCTGAAGTACATCAACGCCTACTCCTCCGTCTCCCACTGTGGCATGGTGCTCTTCGCCCTGCTCATGTGTACGCAGACCGCCATCACGGGTGCCATCCTCCAGATGCTCTCCCACGGTCTGATGACGGCCCTCTTCTTCGCCGTCATCGGTATGACCTACCACCGTGCCGGCACGCGCGACGTCCGCTACCTTGGCGGCCTGATGAAGGTGATTCCCTTCCTCGCCGTCTCCTATGTCGTGGCGGGTCTCGCCAACCTCGGTCTCCCGGGCTTCTCGGGCTTCGTGGCCGAGATGACGATCTTCGTGGGATCCTTCGAGAATGCGGGCACCTTCCACCGTGTGGCCACCCTCGTGGCCTGTACGTCCATCGTCACGACGGCGGTCTATATCCTTCGCGTGGTGGGCAAGATCCTCTATCAGAAGATCCCCAACCAGAAGTTCTATGAGCTCCACGACGCCACCTGGGACGAGCGCTTCGCCATCGGCGGACTGATCTTCTGCGTGGCCGGACTGGGTCTGTTCCCGCTGGTGTTCCAAAACATCATCTCCGACGCCATCACGCCCATCTTCGACCACATCCACACCTACGTCCCGATGCTGGGCAATCTGTAATCAACCGTATCAAGAAGTAAGAAAGAAATGAATTACAGTCAGTTTCTCTATATGATTCCCGAGGCCGCCCTGACGGCCGCCTTGGTGATACTTTTCGTTGCCGACTTCTGCTCCGCAAAGGACGGAAAGCGCAGTTGGTTCAATCCGCTGGCCTCCCTCCTGTTGGCACTGGTTACGGTCGTATGCTGCTACACCACCACCGCTGGCGAGGCCTCGGCCTTCGGCGGCATGTATCAGGCCAATGCCGGAGTGACGATCGTCAAGACGATCCTCGCCCTGGGCACGTTCATCGTTGTCTTGATGAGCAAGGCCTGGATCACGAGGGAGGAGAGCCGCGTCCGTGAGGGCGAGTTCTATATGCTCACGGTGAGCACCCTGCTGGGTATGTTCATGATGATGAGCGCCGGCCACTTCCTTCTGTTCTTCCTCGGCCTGGAGATGGCCTCCGTGCCTTTGGCCACGATGGTGGCCTTCGACCTCCACCGCAACGACAGCGCCGAGGCAGCAGCGAAGTTCATCCTCACCGCCACATTCTCCAGCGGCGTGATGCTCTTCGGCATCAGCTTCCTCTACGGCATGTGCGGCACGCTCTACTTCGACGACGTGGCCCTGCAGATCACGCGTCAGGGCTGCACGCCGTTGCTGCTCATGGGACTGGTTTTCTTCTTCAGCGGACTGGGCTTCAAAATTTCTCTCGTGCCCTTCCACTTCTGGACCGCCGACACCTACCAGGGTGCGCCGACCACTGTCACGGGCTATCTGAGCGTCATTTCCAAGGGTGCGGCAGCCTTCACGCTCCTCTCCATCCTCTACCATGTCTTTGGCACGATGATCATGTACTGGCAGGTACTGGTGATGATCGTGGTGGTGCTCTCCATCACCATCGCCAACCTCTTCGCCATCCGACAGGATGAGCTCAAGCGGTTCATGGCCTTCAGCTCCATCTCCCAGGCTGGCTACATCATGCTGGCTGCCGTGGGCACGAGCTGGCAGATGAGTGCCTCCGCCCTCGCCTACTACGTCCTCATCTACGTGGTGGCCAACATGGCGGTCTTCACCATCATCTCCGTGGTGGAGCAAAACAATGGTGGCAAGACGCAGATCAGCGACTACGACGGTTTCTACACCACCAATCCGAAGCTGAGCTTCCTCATGACGCTCGCCCTCTTCTCTCTGGGCGGCATTCCCCCGTTTGCGGGCATGTTCTCGAAGTTCTTCATCTTCATGGCTGGTGTCAAGGGTCACGATGTCTCCACCACGATGGGCGCTTGGGCCTACGCCGTGGTCTTCATCGCCCTGGTCAATACCGTCATCTCGCTCTACTACTATCTGAAGATTGTCAAGGCAATGTACATCCGCAAGAGCGACCACCCGCTCCCGACTTTCCAGAGCGACGGCAATACAAAGTTTGCCTTAGCCATCTGCACCGTCGGCGTAGTGCTCTTCGGTATCTGCAGCGCCATCTTCAACACGATTTTCGACCTGATGTAGCATAGCGTCTCATCAGAGCGACAATACCCCCTCCCCCTGCCTCCGCTCCGCGTGGAAGGCAGGGGGATTTTCTTTTGCTGACAGGGTGACCATCATTCGTTCCTCTTTTTCCCTCCCACATTTGGAGGAACAAAATTTGGTCGTAAAGAAAAAAAGCCCTACCTTTGTCTTCCGTTAGTACAAAAAGAGAGACACCCATGAAGCATATTTTACCCATCATACTGATACTGCTCTTGGCCCTGGCTTTCGTTTCCTGCCACCACGGGGAGCGACAAACCCTGCGCAGCGCGCTGCAAATGGCATACGCCGACCCGGACAGTGCGTTGGCGATGCTGCATACCATCGACCGCCGTTCGCTCCCGCCTGAGGAGAAGGCATACTACGCCCTGACCTATTATCTTGCGCAAAACAAGAGTGGTCTCGACGTAGCCAACGACTCGCTCATCCGCGTCGCCTACAACTACTATGCGAAGTTCCCCAAGGACAGCTTGTACGCAAGGTGCATGTACTATATGGGCTTTTACTATTCATTAAACGATAGCTTGGAGCGTGCCAACTATTGTCTCAAGGAAGCACAACGAACTGCGAAGGTGCAAAAGGATACGGCTACGCTATGCCTGGCTATGACAAGATACTCATGGGTGGTTCGGAAAACTCACCCCGAGGCAGGGCTGGAGTATGCAAAACGCGTTTTGGGTTTATATGAGAAGTATAGTAAGAGAAATGTATTCAACATCGTTTATAACACGTTGATGGTATGTGAATGTGAAAACTTCTGCGGCAATCCACGTCGGGCTTTTTCTCTCGCACAGCAAGCTGAGAAAAATGCCCTCGCCCTTGGCGACTCTACTGTTATTTCTGATGTTTATCAAGATATGGCCTATTTTGCGGTCTCACTTGGCGATAAACGCTCCACCCACTTTGCTCTATTGTCTTGTCGCTATTCTGATACCCGCTTTGTGTCCAAACGACTAATGCTTGCCAAAGCCTATGAAAAGACAGGCAACTATCACGAGTGTATCAATCTGTTGGACACCCTCAGATTGGAGAACAACGGCCAGCGCTACGAGGCTTTTGCCATGCGCCATCGTGCCGCAGTGAAGCTCAATGATCCTGCTGCTCTGTCATACGCCGACTCCGCCTATCATTACATAGAAGCAATGTTTGATGACGAGTTGTGTGACAAGACGATCTACTTCGAAAATCTGATGCAGGAGAAAACGGAACGTCTTCAGGCGGAGGCCTGGACAGTGCTGTACAAGGTCTTCTGCTTGGGGATATTGATTTTCATTTTCATTGGGCTTCTCCTTATAGCCTTTGTCTATAAAGCCAAAAAGAAAAAGATGATGGCCAAGGTGGCATACGAAAAGGAAAGGCTGCTTCAAGTGAATTTATTGAACGAGAGGGACAGGCGAGTGGCGGAGCTGCTGCACAAGCAAGAGTTGAAAGACAAAGATAACCAGATCAAGCTATTACACCAGTACTTCGTCGAAAAAATGAAAATCAAGCTGAAATACGACGAGCAGGAACAACGCCACCTCACGCTGACTGATGCGGACTGGGAGGAAATAGAGCTCTTCCTGGAAAGAGTGGACGACAAGTTTGTTTCAAAACTCCGGTCGCGATTTCCACAGCTCACCATCAACGATATACGGCTGCTGTTCCTGCTGCGCCTTAGGCTGAGCACCAAAACAATCGCTGAAATCTTCAAAATCAGTGAAAAATCGATCAAGCAAAAACTCTATCTCTATAAGAAAAAATTAGGGGTCGAGGGAGAATCGCTCTCGCTCCGCAAATTCATAGAGAACTTTTAGCATTTTGCGCCCTATTGCCTCCGCCTCACCTTCTCCTTTTGGGCTTAACCTAACAAAGAAAAGAATGAAGAAATGCGATGAAATGGGGAAAAATGGAAGATAATAGCTCCCATACTATATCGCTCAACCATGATGACGCATGGTTTATGATGGCCTCATTACCACCCCAAATCGCTCTCTGCACCCCAAGAGCAATCACGAGGAAGCGCAAAAACATGAAACGATGGCGATTTTTACCTGAAAAACGGCAAAAATCGCCCCCGCAGCCCCAAGGGTGGAATAACTTTTTTTTAGCCGATAGACCTATTTTGGGGCTTTCTCTATTTTAGTAAGCTGTGTAATGTGTTGTGCTTCAATTGGTTATGCTTGCAAGGCTAAAAGTGAAAATGTAGACCACAGATATTTGGAGGTGTCGGAGGAAAAACCTAACTTTGCCCCCAGATCAATAACTAGACCAAGATGAAAAAGTTTCTTTTAACATTTGGATTAATGATGTGTGGCTTGTTGTCCAGCCATGCAGATCCGACCTCTGCTCCTCCAGCAGAACAAATCCCTATGGGATATGAAGAACATTCTGTTCAGGGTGGTACGACAAGAACCATCCTCCCAATTGTCACGGCAGAACGTTCCAATAGTATTGTCTCCGTGCATGTGAAACGCTACACCGGATACGTGTCAACATACATCGTTGACTCGAATGGGGTCACGGTCAGCACCTCGATGGGCTATGCTATGGATGGACAGTACGACGTAAACTGTGTGATGGACAACATAGCTCATGACAGCTATACCATTCATGTGGTATTGGACGACTGCTCTTATATAGGGTATTTTGAAATGTAAGAAAACGCCCATAAGCGAATTGCCTTTTCACAGCAAAGAAATTCACGAAGGGATTTTTGTCAAACACAAAAAACTAAGTATTATGAAAAAGATTTTAAGATTTTGGATCTGGCTGTTTTTGTTCAGCCTTTTCTCTGCAACAACCTCGGCGCAAGTCCAAAGGTTCGTCCCCAAACAGGAGGCACTTTCCATTGCCCAAGGCCAATTTCGTGGTCAGGATGTCGATTACTACATTCTTGATGATTCCACTTCGTCAACATGGAACATCTTCGTGGATGCCGAACCTATGAAAGGTTGGCAGCATGATAGCTATATCATAAAGGTTCCCAAGCTTCTTGGCCCTAATTCTGGCCCGATTCAGACGATTCAGCAAAAAAATCCGCCATTGGGTAACTATGTTCCTCTGCTTGTGAAGAACAGATACGGGGGGTATGCTAACTCCAAGCCACATGTGGCTAAGCCTGTCTCTTCCAATGAGCCTAATGAAGCAGCCCAAAGAACTTATGCTATCATTCTTAGTGGTGGTGTCAATAAGCTTTATAATTATGAGAGGTATTGGAATGATTGTTCCTTTATATATCAGACCTTGGTCAACAAACATGGTATTCCCAAGGGGAATATAATTCCAATTATGTCTGACGGAAATGATCCTGCAGCAGATATGAACTGCACTATGGGAGGATTCAAATCACAGTCTCTTGATCTTGACTTTGATGGCATTCCAGACATCAGTCTCGCGGCTACGAAGCCCAATGTAAGAAAAGCACTGAACTCTTTAGCCAACAAGATGCGTAAAGACGATCATCTTTTCGTGTTCGTCATTGATCATGGTGGCTCAGACGACGATATTAGCAAATCATATATTTGTCTTTGGAATGGCGAACGACTGTATGATGACGAGCTTGCCTTAATGCTTAAGCCTTTCACCTCTAGACTTGTAAACGTAAATGTAGTTCTCGGTCAGTGTTATGCTGGTGGTTTTAATGACAATCTTGAGATGGTGGGCTGTGTGGTTGCCTCAGCAGCACAAGGCAATGAGTCTTCATGGGCTTGTCCAGACATCCCGTACGACGAGTTTGTCTATCAGTGGACGTGTGCGGTAAACGGGGCCACTCATACCGGAGAGCCAGTTGTTGCCGATGGCGATCGTAATGGACGGGTGACGATGCAGGAAGCGTTCGAATATGCAGAGCTCTATGACCGGCAGAAAAACTGGGAGACCCCACAATATACCTCTACACCCCTTTCTGTCGGTGAAGATCTGGCGTTCAACCATCTTGCACCTTCAGTGGACCTCTTTATCCAGGACAATTTAGGGGATACTGGCAAAGAGCCGAATACAACAATCGAGGAATTTTGGAAGAGCCCGTCCATTTGGGTTCGTAATTACCCCGACGGTGAGTATGGGCATCAAAACCCCGTGTATTCTTCCGAACATCCTACAGCTTATGTTTACGTCCGTGTTCATAATAGAGGCAAGGAAAAATTTGATGGAAAAAACAAGTGGGTCGCTCTTTATTGGGCAAAAGCCTCCACTGGCATTTCTCAGAATGTGTGGAAAGGTCGCGAGACCGATGAGAATGGAGAACTGACGGGGAAAAACATTGATGTCCTTCCTATCGGATCAATTGAACCTGGTGAATATAAAGACTTGGAATTTGGATGGTTCCTGCCCAAAAATCTCGGCTCTCACTATAGTTTGATGGCAAGAATACTGGACACGCCTTACGATGATGCATATGTGGATGGCACAACCTATTTTGACGTATTAGGAAAAAATGATGAGGCACAAAAGAATTTGATAATTATCCGCAAGGCGGAATTGTCAGGCTATATAGACTTGCTTGTCCGTAGTCTGACATTAGTGGACGCTACATGTAGCATTGAGCTCGTTCCAGAAACTACTTTGGACGCAAGCCTGTATTCGAAGGCTAAAATATCCATGAGCTTGGATCGAACTCTTTGTACCGCTTGGGAGCGTGGAGGTATGAAAACGCAGGATTTGGAATACCCAGCCTATCAAGGAAACGCTGTAAACCGTGTAGTGAAATTCGTGTCACCAGACAGCCAGTTACAAGATCTTAAACTCAAAGCTGGTGAGTCTGGGGTGGTCCGTCTAAAATTCGAATTCTTTAAGCCTGATCTTTACAGTTCTATGTACACATTCGACCTGATTCAAAAGGACAAGAATGGAAACATTATAGGTGGGCAGACTTTCAAGGTTGAATCCCCTACGGAACTTGGACCAGTAGAAATAACACCTGTCCCCATAGTTGGTGGACAATACCAGTTGGAAACAGACACGACCAGGGAATATAAAACGTTCAAATGGTTGGATGGAAATGGAGAAACGTTAAGCGAGCAGAATTCCGTGCGAGTGAACCCCAAAGCAACTGGTAACAAATATGTTCTCCTTGCTGCCAATGAGGAAGGCGATGTTGCGACGGGTTCCATCAACTTAGAAGGTAACGATGGAATTAAGGCTGTAGCCACACCAACTGCAAAAAGCCTGGAAGTAACATTGAAGCGCCCTGCTCCAACAGGGGCAATGGTTACGGTTACCTCGGTTGTCGACGGTGGCTCAAAGGTCACAAGCGGTATGCCCGAAGGTGCGGAAGCTATAACCCTGGATATCTCAGGCCTTTCAAATGGTGTGTACGTTGTTTCTTATTCCATTAATTCGGAACAGATTGATCAGAAAAAAGTGAATATAAACTAAGTATAAACAATAGTTTGGTTGGTCTGTTTGCAAAGACGGACCAGCCAAATTTTCAATTTCACAAATACTATTATGAAAACAAAACAAAACAACATGAAGGTTTTTCTAACAATGCTTCTTGGTTTTTCAGCATTGTCAGTACATGCTACAAGTGCACAACGGTTTAATGTTGCGGCGGCTGATGCGAGAATTTGTGAAGTAGACGACCTAGTTCCTACTACCATGGCTCATGAGGGACAAACGCTTCAATGCCAACAATTTCGCACAGCGAAGTCCTCGGATAAAGAACATGAGTTCACGTGGAAGGAAGTGACGACGACCCGTGGCGGCGAGTTGGCTGAGTTATTAGGCGATCAACTTCGCAGTATAGACTCATTAGTTGTCAAAGGCAATGTCAATGACGACGACTTCCATACCATGTGGGATGCCTCCCTCCATGGCAATCTTTCCGTCATCAATTTGGAGAATGCAGTTGTTGAGAACAATGCCATTCCTGACAATGCCTTTTATCATGCGAATGAACAATACGAGGGAGACTCCAATGAGCGCTTCTATTACATCGCTCTGAGAAGGATTATCCTTCCCGATGGTTTGGAGAAGATAGGCAAATCAGCCTTTTTCCAGGCTTATGCCCTCAGGCAGGTGAACTTCCCGTCCTCTCTTCGTTATTTGGGAGAGTATGCGTTTAATGCCACAAAGCTGGAAATGAACCCATTGGTCATTCCCGAAGGGGTTGAGGAGATCAGTAAGTACGCTTTTGCCTTCTGTTATAAGCTGAAAGGCAAGGTTGTACTGCCATCGACGACGAAGTCGATAGGCGAGTGGGCCTTTTATGGGTGCCCCATTACCTCCATCAATTTTCCCGAAGGCCTTGAGTCCATTGGCAGAAATGCTTTTTGGCAGTGCGATTTGAGGGAGGTGACGCTTCCTGGCTCATGCCGTTTTTCCAAATGGGGTGGTCAGTTCGGTTTAAACTGGCATCTTGAGAAAATCACTTTCGCAGACGGTCCGACGGAGATACCCAACGAATTTGTGACGAATTGCGTCAGACTTCGTGAAGTGAATTTCCCGCATACCATCAAGCATATTGGTGATCACGCTTTCTATTTGTGCATTTCATTGAAGCGTCTGGAGTTTCCCTTGGGAATGCAGTCTCTTGGAGAAGAGGCCCTTGCAGGCCTGGACTCTTTGGAGTGCATAGTCTTCCCCGCCTCGATGAAGTCTTTGGGCACTGAGAGCTGCGCCCAGTGGAGGGACATCAAGGAAATCTATTGCGCCGCCATGGAGCCCCCCGTGTGCGATCCTACGGACGGCGGTGTC
>OHCB01000836.1_pt1 | contig 10389 bp, 7 predicted proteins | sample 1577501 | NCBI WGS metagenome assembly OHCB01 (sample SAMEA3879582, study PRJEB24766) | human gut metagenome | biome: human-associated habitat; feature: feces | place: USA | collected 1985/1987
GGTTTTTTGAATGTTGTACTGAGGGAGAGTTGAAAATAAACACAAAAATAATGCTTTTGTTTGAGAAAAGCAAAAAAAGAAAGCGAAGAATAGAAATGTAACAAGCGCGGGATTATTCATAACCCGCGCTTGTTACATTTCTATAAAAAAGGAAGTTCAGTTCATTTTTTATTGGCTTCCACCCACTTGCGTGCATTGACAAATGCTTCTACCCAAGGAGTGATTTGGTCGCTGTTTACGCGGTCTGCGGGGTAGCAACCGTTCTGCCAGGGGAAGATGGCACGTTCCAAGTGGGGCATCATGGCCAGATGACGTCCGTCGGCACTTGCCAATCCGGCTATGGAATAATCTGAGCCGTTGGGGTTGGAAGGATATTCGTCGTATGAGTATTTCAGCACGACGTTGTATTTGTCCTCGTCGTATGGCAAGGAGAATTTTCCTTCACCGTGAGCTACCCAGATACCCAGTTTGCTTCCACTCAGTGAGCCGAGCATTACGCTGCGGTTGGTGGGGACAGTAACACCGAGGAATCTGGATTCAAACTTGTGTGAGTCGTTATGAAGCATCTTGCCGTTTTTCTTGTGCTCGGGATTGATAAGATTAAGTTCCATCATGAGCTGGCAGCCGTTGCAGACACCCAGTGAAAGCGTATCCTCGCGTGCATAATATTTGTCGAGCGCTTCTTTTGCTTTCGGATTGAAGAGGAAAGCACCTGCCCAACCCTTAGCAGAACCAAGAACGTCGGAGTTGGAGAAACCACCGCAGTAAACAATCATGTTTACATCTTCCAGCGTCTCGCGGCCGCTGATAAGGTCGGTCATTGTAACATCCTTCACATCGAAGCCTGCCAGATAGAGTGAGTAGGCCATTTCGCGTTCGCCGTTGGTTCCTTTTTCACGGATGATGGCGGCGCGTATACCTGACGGTGTACGGCGGTCCGGATTAATGCCGTATTGTGAGAACTTGCCTTTGAAGTCCGGCATGAAGGCGAATTCCACCGGTTGCATCTTGTAGTTTTCGAAACGCTTCTTGGCAGAGCCGTTCATGGACTGCTTACGGTCAAGGAGATAAGAAGTAGAGTACCATACATCACGCATATAGTCTATGCCAAACTGATAAGTAGCATCGCCTTTTGATACAAGAATATGGCGTTCGTCTGTCGGTTTGCCGAGCTTCACGTAACCTACGCCTGCATCTTCCAGGATTTGTTTCACTGCTTCCTTATGCTTGTCGCTCACCTGGATGACGATACCCGGGTTCTCTGCAAACAGAATCTTGATAAGGTCTTGCTCCTTGATTTTATCCAGGTTGATTTCCATACCGCCTTCCACATTGGCAAAGCACATTTCAAGCAGTGTAGTGATAAGACCACCGGCGGAAATATCATGTCCGGCAAGAATCAGTCCCTTGTTGACCAGTTCCTGCACGGCAAGGAAAGCATCGCGGAAATATTCAGCGTCCTGTACGCAAGGTACATCATCGCCTACTTTACCCAGAGATTGGGCGAAAGCCGAACCACCCAGTTTCAGTTCATCGAAGCTGAAGTCAATATGATAAAGCGTAGTCTTTTCATTGTTAACCAGCACCGGAGATACGACTTTCTTGACGTCGGAAACTTCTCCACCGGCAGAAACAATTACCGTGCCCGGAGAAATTACTTTGCTGCCGTCGGGGTATTTCTGTGTCATGGAAAGAGAGTCTTTACCGGTCGGTACATTGATTTGCAGGGAACAGCAGAAGTCACTCAAGGCCTTTACTGCCGTGTACAGACGGGCATCTTCACCTTCTTGCGAACGGCAAGGCCACATCCAGTTGGCAGAAAGGGAAACGCTGTCCAGACCTTCGGCAAGCGGTGCCCAAACCAAGTTGGTCAATGCTTCGCTGACGGAAAGAACGGAGCCGGCTGCCGGGTCGGCAAGTGCCGCCTGGGGAGCATGGCCCAGAGAGGTTGCGATACCCTTTTCGCCGCGATAGTCCAAAGCTACCACACCACAATCGCTCAGAGGCAACTGCAATTCACCCTGGCACTGCTGGCGGGCAATCTTGCCTGTTACAGAACGGTCTACCTTGTTTGTCAACCAGTCTTTACAAGCCACAGCTTCCAGTTGGAGCACATTGGTGAGGTATTCATGTAGTTGGGAAAGTTCGTATTGGGGCATTTCGTAGTGACGTTCCACGGTCTTGTCCACCATATAGGTCTTGGGGGAAGAGCCGAACATCTGTTCTACGGCGAGGTCAAACGGACGTACACCGTCAGCTTGCTGGAAGGCAAAGCGATGGTCACCGGTGGTTTCACCTACTACGTACATCGGAGCGCGTTCGCGTTCGGCTACCTTGCGTACATGTTCGATGGCCTCTTCCTGAATCAGCAAGCCCATGCGTTCCTGGCTTTCGTTGGCAATGATTTCCTTGGCGGACAGAGTCGTGTCACCGATGGGCAACTTGCTCATGTCAATCAGACCGCCGCATTCCTCTACCAATTCAGACAGACAGTTTACATGTCCGGCAGAGCCGTGGTCGTGGATGGAAACCACCGGATTGGTCTCTTCCTCACAAAGTGCGCGTACCACGTTGTAGGCGCGTTTCTGCATTTCGGCGTTGGCGCGTTGCACGGCATTCAGCTCGATGCCACTGCTGTAGCGTCCGGTATCTACGGAAGATACGGAGCCGCCGCCCAAACCGATGCGATAATTGTCTCCACCGATGACAACCACTTTGTTGCCGGCTTCCGGTGTACCTTTCAAACAGTCACGCTGGGTACCGTAGCCTACGCCTCCGGCAAGCATAATCACTTTGTCGTAACCATAGACTTCATCTTTTTCCTTATGTTCGAAAGTGAGCACGGAACCGCAGATTAGCGGTTGGCCGAATTTGTTTCCGAAATCACTGGCACCATTGGAGGCCTTGATTAGTATTTGTTCGGGAGTCTGATACAGCCATTTGCGTACCGGCAGAATCTCTTCCCAGGGACGTCCTTCTTCCGTACGGGGGTAGGAGGTCATGTAAACGGCTGTTCCGGCAATCGGCCAAGAGCCCTTACCGCCGCCCATACGGTCGCGAATCTCACCACCCGTACCGGTAGACGCACCGTTGAACGGTTCTACTGTTGTGGGAAAGTTATGTGTTTCCGCTTTGAGGGAGATGACACTCTTGATGTCTTTTACTTGGAAATAGTCGGGCTTGGAGTGGTCTGCCGGAGCAAACTGTTCGATAACCGGACCTTCGGCAAAGGCTACATTGTCTTTGTAGGCAGAGATAATCTTGTTGGGATTCTCTTGTGTGGTCTTCTTTATCATTTGGAAAAGTGAAGATTCCTGTTCCACTCCATCGATGATGAATGTTCCGCCGAAGATTTTGTGACGGCAGTGCTCGGAGTTGATTTGCGCGAAGCCGAATACTTCGGAGTCTGTCAGAGGGCGCCCGAGATCTTTCTCTACCTTCTTGAGGTAATCCATTTCCTCTTTGGAAAGTGCCAGACCTTCATTCTCATTGTATGCCTCCAGGTCTTTGATGTGTACAATCGGTTCCGGTTGCCGGTTGGTTGTAAATACATTCTGGTCCAGCCCCTTGTACATACGTTGCAGCATCGGGTCGTGGTCTGCGTTCTCATCTTTTACGGGGAAGTACTCTTCGATGCGTATGATGCCGTCCAGCCCCATATTCTGGGTGATTTCTACGGCGTTTGTACTCCAAGGAGTAATCATCTCACGGCGCGGGCCGACGAAATGTCCTTTCAGGTTGTCTTCACTTTCGGGGGTGGCTTCTCCAAAAAGCCAGCAGAGTTTGTCGCTGTCTGCCTGGGGGAGTTCATGATTACATTCTACGGCAATCACACTCTTGGATGGGGTTCTGAAAAAAAGAATCATAGTTATATTTACGATTTTACGATTTACGATTTTACGATTGAAGTTACTTCTTTGAGTATCTTCATCTTTTCTTCTTGGGGGCAAAGATACGTAAAATCGGTGGGGAGGAGAAAAAAAGGAAAACAAAAAACGCATGCAATTTTACTCGTATGCGTTTTTTGTTCTGTTTCATAAAAACCGGATGTGTGTTATTGTATGACGATTTCATCCGTAAATAAGAATTGCTTCTTCCCTTGTATGGCATGGAAGCGTACATATCGTGTCTCAGTGGGGGTGCCAATCCAGCCGAAATCACGGAATATCACGTCCTTTCCGGCCTCTTCCTCGCTGCAGATATCACTGCCCAGCAGGGTGAAGTTCTTGCCATCAACAGATGCCCATACTTCCACTTTGGCAGGGAGAAATACTTGTGGGGTACGGATTTGCATGAAGTTGGCCATGACCCGATGTATGGCGGTCACTTCGCCCAGGTCGATAATGGCATCCAAATCATTGGGGCAGAAGCCCTGCCATCGTCCGTCCATGTAGCTTTTGCCGCCGCGAAGTCCGTCGAGGAGACCGGCGTCACCGCCGCCTTTGTATACTTCTTTATGCTGATAGTATCTGCCGCCCGGTGCATAGGTTATCTTTTTGCCTATGCCCTTATGGTAGTCGGTGCGCAGGTGAAGGCTTTTTCCGATAGGCTTTTCTCCGTCGAAAAGGCGTGCGGTCAGCAATATGGAGTCTTTTACGGCAAACGGTTTCTTGTATAACTTGGAAGATACAGTCGGTTCGGAGCCGTCCGTTGTGTAGCGGATGTCAATCGGATGTTTTTCGGAGGTGAGGGACAGCATGATTTTTTTCTTGGCATAGTCAACGGTCTGGCTGGTCTGCACTTGTTCCGACAAGGTGAACGGGTTGTACCCTTTCGTCCGGATGTATCGTATTTCGTTGTTGATACGTCTCTTGAAACTCTCCGGATGCTTGTTCTCCATGGGAGTCCAGCCTACTTCTGCCAGAGCGATGATGCGTGGGTATATCATATATTCGGCATGTTCGTAAGTGGGCAGATATTCAGCCCATACATTGCCTTGCACGCCTAATATGTATTTGCAGATATCACTTCCCAATGAATCGGGAGCCGGGTCGTAGGAGTAGGTCTGTCCGATGGGGATGCAGGCGCCAAACGCCAGCGGCTGTGTCTCAGGGTCATCCTGGTAGTGGTCCAGATAGCAGTGGCTCTCCGGTGTCATGATGGCGTAATGCCCCATGCGGGCGGCGGCAATGCCACCCTCCGTACCCCGCCACGACATGACGGTTGCGTTGGGGGCCAGGCCTCCATCCAGTATCTCGTCCCAGCCGATGATTTCACGCCCTTTGTCGTTGAGGTACTTCTCTATGCGGACTATCATATAGCTTTGCAGCTCACTTTCATCTTTGAGCCCTTCTTCCTTCATGCGCTTCTGGCATTTGGGGCATGCCTTCCAGTGGCGTCTGCTGGCTTCATCACCTCCAATATGGATATACCGGGAAGGGAACAGCCGTATCACTTCATCCAGCACATCTTCGAAGAACTTGAAGGTCTCTTCGTTTCCGATACAGACTTCACCGGATGTATAAGGCTTGCCGGTACAGGACAGCTGTGGATAGGCTGCCAGTACTTCTCCCGAGTGTCCCGGCATTTCTATTTCGGGGATAACGGTGACATGCCTCAAGCGGGCATATTCCAGAACCTCACGTACATCCGCTTCCGTATAGTAGCCTCCATAGGCTCCTTCTTCATCCTTCTCGCAGAAGTGATGGTCATATTTCCCCCAATCCTGCAGATTGGCGGCTTTTCTCCAGGCTGCGAATTCTGTCAGGCGGGGATAGCCCGGAATCTCCAGCCGCCATCCGGCACCGTCGGTCAGATGCCAATGCAGGCGGTTGATTTTGTAGGTGGCTACCAGGTCTATTTGTTTCTTGACATAGTCCGTGTTAAAGAAGTGTCTTGAAACATCCAGGTGCAGCCCACGATAGGGGAATCTGGGTTCGTCCTTGATGGTCGTGACTGGCAGTTTCTTCCCGTTACGGGCAAGTTGTGCCAGGGTTTGCAGTCCATAGAAGGCACCTGCAGCGGAGGAGGCCTGAATGTTTACACCTTGTTTGCTGACTGTCAGGTTGTAGCCTTCGGCAGTGATTGGATTATCCGTTGCGTCCGTTATTTCTATCGTTACAAAAGGGTTCTTGTCGACAAGCTTCATGGGGATGGCAAAGTCCGGCAGATAGGCCAGCAGGTCATTCATGTCGGATTTCGCCAGATTGGTCGAGAAGGTTACCGTAGATGGCAGTTCTACTGTTTTTGACGTTGTTTGGGCATACTGCGGATATGGAACCACACCGAGTTCCTTGGGGGCTTCGCATGCCGTCAGTAGTAAGACGGCCATGGAAACGAGTGTTAGAGTTTTTTTTATTCGTTTCATAAGGGGGTATTGTTAAGTTCGGAGGTAAATATACGGAATAATATGTAAAATGGATAATCTTTACTTCTTAAAATCCTTTTCCGTCGAAAAAACGTTAACACTATTCGTTCGTCTCATAAAAAAGTCCGATATTTGCAGCCATGATTCAGATAGAGACCATATTTGACATATTGTGGAAGGGGTTCATTATCGGCGTCATTGTGTCCGCGCCATTGGGTCCTGTAGGAGTATTGTGTATTCAGCGTACTTTGAATAAAGGACGGTGGTATGGTTTCGTAACGGGGATAGGAGCTTCGCTAAGCGATATTGCATATGCTTTGCTGACGGGCTACGGGATGAGTTTCGTTTTTGATTATGTCAACAAGAACATCTTTTACCTGCAACTTTTCGGAAGCATTCTTCTGTTGGCGTTTGGCGTTTATACGTTCCGCAGCAATCCGGTACAGTCCATCCGGCATCCATCAACAAGGGTTCCTATTTTCATAACTTCATAACGGCGTTTGCCGTCACGCTTTCCAATCCTCTGATTATATTCCTTTTTGTAGGCCTTTTCGCCCGCTTCGCTTTTGTAAGTGAGGGAGTGCTGGTATTCGAGGCCGTTACCGGATACTTGGCCATCGCATTGGGCGCTTTGGCATGGTGGTTTGGCATTACCTTTTTTGTCAATAAAGTCCGTACACAATTCAACTTGCGTGGCATCTGGATGCTGAACCGTATTATCGGGAGCATTGTCATTGTGGTGTCTGTGGTGGGATTGGTGTTTACGCTGATGGGTGAATCGCTGTATTGAGTGGGAAGGTGAAAAATCATAATTCATACATTTTATCGTGAAGATTGCGCAACAACTGAAAGAAAAGAATATAGCCGAATACCTTATATATATGTGGCAGGTGGAGGATTTGCTCCGTGCCAACGGCTGTGACATAGACCGGATACGCCAGAACATCATTTTGCGCTATCCGGAGGAGGAACGGCCTGCGTTGGAAGAATGGTATGGAAATCTGGCAGGTATGATGCGTGCGGAAGGCGTAATGGAAAAAGGGCATCTGCAAATCAACCGTAATGTCATTCTGAATCTGACGGAGCTGCATGGCGAATTGCTGGCTTCTACGAAATATCCGTTCTATAATGCGGCTTATTTCAAGGCACTGCCTTTTATCGTGGAGCTGCGCCAGAAGAGCGGCCGGAAAGAGGAGCCTGAGGTAGACACTTGTTTCGAGGCGCTTTATGGAGTGCTGCTGTTGCGCTTGCAGAAGAAGGAAATCAGTCAGGGCACGGCAAAGGCTATGGAGGCCATCAGCGGTTTCGTCTCGTTGCTTGCCAACTATTATGACAAGGAGAAGCGGGGAGAACTGGAGTTGATGGATAATTGATAGTGGATGATTGATAATTATGAAGGAAAATATTGTTCATCGTAACATTCTATATATAAGTGTAACTTTATTAAATGAATATTCTGATAACCGGTGCCAACGGTCAACTTGGCAATGAAATGCGAGTGTTGTCGAAAGAAAACGGACAACATGCTTATTTTTTCACTGACGTGCAGGAATTGGACATTTGCGACGAACAAGCTGTGCACGGGTTTGTGAAGGACAACCGGATAGATGTAATCGTGAATTGCGCCGCTTATACGGCTGTAGACAAGGCGGAAGACTATCAGGAGCTTTGCGACAAGCTGAACCATGTCGCTCCGGGCTATCTGGCTGCCGCTGCCGAAGCTTGCGGTGCTGCATTGATACAAGTGTCTACCGACTATGTTTTTGACGGAACCGGACACACCCCCTATACGGAAGAGGCGGCTACTTGTCCCAATTCAGTATATGGTTTTACCAAACTGGCGGGTGAGCAGGCGGTGATGAAGTATTGCAGCCGTGCCATGATCATCCGTACGGCGTGGCTCTATTCCATTTATGGAAATAATTTTGTGAAGACGATGCTCCGTTTGGGACGCGAGCGCGAGACGCTGGGAGTTGTATTCGACCAGATAGGTACGCCGACATACGCCAATGATTTGGCACGCGCCATCTTTGCGGCTATCAGCCAGGGAATCGTGCCCGGCATCTATCACTTCAGCAACGAGGGAGTCTGCTCGTGGTATGATTTTACGTTGGCTATCCATCGTCTGGCAGGTATCAAGAGCTGCAAGGTAAGTCCGCTGCATACGGACGAATTCCCTGCCAAGGCACCGCGTCCGCATTATTCTGTGTTGGACAAGACAAAGATAAAGAAGACATTCGGCATCGATATACCCCATTGGGAGGCGAGCCTTGCCGTCTGCATGAAGAATTTGGAAGAGTGATTATTACTGACTAATTGATATATGGCCAATAACAACGAAATAGAGAGACGGAGAACGTTTGCGATTATTGCGCATCCGGATGCCGGTAAGACATCATTGACCGAGAAGCTGTTGCTTTTTGGTGGACAAATCCAGGTGGCGGGTGCCGTAAAGAGCAATAAGATAAAGAAGACGGCAACGTCGGACTGGATGGATATTGAAAAACAGCGTGGTATTTCCGTTACCACTTCTGTAATGGAGTTCGACTACCATGACTACAAGGTCAACATCCTTGATACTCCGGGTCACCAGGACTTTGCTGAAGATACCTACCGCACGCTGACGGCTGTGGACAGTGTTATCATCGTGGTGGACGGTGCGAAAGGTGTGGAAACGCAGACACGCAAGCTGATGGAGGTCTGCCGTATGCGTAATACGCCGGTGATTATCTTCATCAACAAGATGGACCGTGAAGCCAAAGACCCGTTCGACCTGCTGGACGAGCTGGAGGAGGAACTGCACATCCACGTGCGTCCCTTGACGTGGCCTATCGAGAGCGGTGTCCGTTTCAAGGGTGTCTACAATATCTACGAGCATAACCTCAACCTCTACCAGCCCAGCAAGCAGGTAGTGACGGAGAAGGTGGAAGTGGACATCCATACCGAGGAGCTGGACAACCAGATTGGCGCCCAACTGGCCGACAAGCTGCGCGGAGAATTGGAACTGATAGACGGTGTTTACCCCGAATTCGATAAGGAGGAATACTTGAAAGGAGAGCTTGCTCCCGTATTCTTCGGTTCGGCACTGAATAATTTCGGTGTGCAGGAACTGTTGGATTGCTTTGTGGAGATTGCTCCCAGTCCCCGTCCCGTGAAGGCGGAAGAACGTGAGGTGGAGCCGGAAGAACCTAAATTTACCGGATTCATCTTTAAGATAACCGCCAATATCGACCCGAATCACCGTTCATGTATCGCTTTCTGCAAAATCTGCTCCGGGAAGTTTGTACGCAATGCCCCGTACTTGCATGTACGTCATGGCAAGACGATGCGTTTCTCGTCGCCTACGCAGTTCATGGCGCAGCGCAAGACAACTGTCGATGAGGCTTGGGCGGGAGATATTATCGGCCTGCCGGATAACGGTACGTTTAAGATTGGCGATACGCTGACCGAAGGCGAGGCGCTTCACTTCAAGGGGCTTCCGAGTTTCTCTCCGGAGATGTTCAAGTACATTGAGAATGCCGACCCGATGAAGCAGAAACAGCTTGCCAAGGGTATCGACCAGTTGATGGACGAAGGTGTGGCGCAGTTGTTCGTCAACCAGTTCAACGGGCGTAAGATTATCGGTACGGTGGGGCAGTTGCAGTTCGAGGTCATCCAGTATCGTCTGGAGAACGAATACAGTGCGAAGTGCCGTTGGGAGCCGCTCAGTCTGTATAAAGCCTGCTGGATTGAGAGCGATGATGCGGCTGAACTGGAAGCCTTCAAGAAGCGCAAATACCAGTACATGGCGAAAGACCGCGAGGGTAGGGATGTGTTCCTGGCGGACAGCGGATATGTGTTGCAGATGGCGCAGATGGACTTCAAGCATATCAAGTTCCACTTTACGAGCGAGTTCTAAGCTATACGATTTTTGCTGACTCACGGCTATAAATGATGCAAGTCGAAGAAAAAGAGGAGGTACAAAGTAATGAAAAACTTTGTACCTCTTTATTTATTGTGGGAAGAAAGTGTTACCTTTGTTTCTGCAACGATTAATATGCATTGATTATGAAAACTGTTGAAGTAAGCTCGTTCCTTACCGA
>OHCB01000849.1_pt1 | contig 10285 bp, 8 predicted proteins | sample 1577501 | NCBI WGS metagenome assembly OHCB01 (sample SAMEA3879582, study PRJEB24766) | human gut metagenome | biome: human-associated habitat; feature: feces | place: USA | collected 1985/1987
CCCTGCGGATGAAACCGAGGCTAAAAAGGCGGTAAGAGCCGCGCTCGAAATTGACGGTCCTGTTTATATGCGTTTCGGCAGACTTGCCGTCCCGGTTATATTTGACGACGATTATAAATTCGAGGTCGGAAAAGGCGTAGAATTGCGCGAGGGTAACGATGTCACCATTGTTGCCACAGGACTTATGGTAAACGAAGCGCTTGAGGCTCATGAGCTGCTCAAAAACGAGGGTATAAACGCTCGCGTTATAAACATCCATACAATCAAGCCGCTTGATAACGATATTATTTTAAAGGCAGCAAAGGAAACAGGCGCTGTTGTTACCGCAGAAGAGCATTCGGTTATAGGCGGACTCGGCGGAGCCGTGTCTGAGCTGCTTTCCGAAAATTACCCCGTTCCGGTGCTGAAGCTCGGCGTTCACGATGTGTTCGGTCATTCAGGTCCTGCGCCGAAGCTTCTTGATGAGTTCGGCCTGCGCGCCGCAAATATTGCCGAAAAGGCAAAAAAGGCGGTCGCACTTAAAAAGTAAAATTTTCTTTATGTGTAAATATATGTCGATATTTGTTGTGTATTGACAAATACCGGCATATATTTTTTATATTTGTTTCGGAGAATTAACAAAAATGACTTGATAATTGTCTTTCTTGATGCTATAATGATTATAATAAATCACAAAAAGAAACAAATTCTTTCCCGTGATATTGTGTCAATTTCGTTAAGAGGTGCATTATGAAGGAATTTTTAAAAGCTTTTTCGTCGGCGGGCGCTTCGGACGCTTATAAATATTTAGGCTCGTTTTCCGAAAAGGGAAAAACCGTTTTCAGGGTTTGGGCGCCGAATGCCGCGGCGGTTTCGGTAGTCGGTAGCTTTAATGAATGGGACGAATCCGCCGACCCAATGAATAAAAAGGACGGGGGTATTTGGGAAAAGAAAATTCCCGCGCTCGATAATTATGCCTCTTATAAATATGCGATAACCGGGACGGACGGCGTTACGGTCTTAAAATCCGATCCGTATGCGCGGCATTTTGAGACCGCCCCCGCGAATGCCTCGAAGCTTTATTTTTCCGATTATAAATGGAGAGATGATGAGTGGCGGGAAAAGCGCCGTAAATCGAATATCTATGAATCTCCGGTTAATATTTATGAGCTTCATGCAGGCTCATGGCGGCGCTTTGAGGACGGCAACACCTACGATTATGTCACATTGGCGCGCGAGCTTTCAAAATATCTTAAAAAAATGAATTATACCCATGTTGAGCTGATGCCGATAACGGAATATCCGTATGAAGGCTCATGGGGATACCAGGTCTCGGGATATTTCGCTCCGACCTCGCGCTACGGCACACCCGATGATTTTAAAAAATTCGTCGATATTATGCATGAAAACGGAATAGGCGTAATTCTTGACTGGGTTCCCGCGCATTTCCCGCGTGACGGCTTCGGGCTTTACCGCTTTGACGGCACGCCCTGCTATGAATACGCAGACCCCCGCAAGGGTGAGCATAAGGAATGGGGGACAGTGGTTTTCGATTACGGAAAGCCTGAGGTTCGCAGCTTTTTGATTTCGAGCGCCGTTTTTTGGATAAAAGAATACCATATTGACGGGCTGCGGGTAGACGCGGTTGCATCAATGCTCTATCTTGATTACGGCAGGCAGAACGGCGAATGGGTGCCTAATTCCTACGGCGGCAGAGAAAACCTTGAAGCGACAGAGTTCATTAAAAAGCTGAACGCTGCCGTGCACAGAGAGTGTCCGAACACGCTTATGATTGCGGAGGAAAGTTCGGCTTTCCCGAAACTTACCGAACCGGTTGCGTTCGGAGGGTTGGGCTTCGATTTCAAATGGAACATGGGGTTCATGAATGATACACTGAAATATTTCAGCGCGGATGCGGCGGAAAAACGAACCATGCACGAAAAGCTGACTTTCCCGATGGTATATGCGTTTTCCGAAAAGCATGTGCTGCCGTTTTCGCATGATGAGGTTGTTCACGGCAAATTTTCCCTGATAAACCGCATGAAGGGCAGTTACGAACAGAAGTTTGAACAGCTGCGGCTTCTTTTTGCATATCAGCTCGCGCATCCGGGCAAGAAACTCAATTTTATGGGGAATGAGTTCGGGCAGTTTATTGAGTGGGATTTTAAAAAGCCGTTGGACTGGTTCCTTTTGGACTATCCCGCTCATGCGGCAATGCAGGAATTTTCATGCGCACTGAATTGGTTTTACCGCGGCACGCCTGCACTGCATCGCGAGGATGAAGGCTGGCAGGGTTTCCGCTGGCTGAGCGCGGATGATTGCGAAAATTCCGTCATTGCATTTGCGCGGACCAACGGAAGCGATACTGTCGCTGCTGTTTTTAACTTTTTGCCGAGGGAGCATTCGGCATACAGGCTGAATATCGGCGCATTGGCCGCGGAGCTTGGGACAGCAAAGAGCAGGGTCGATGGAGTCGGGTTCGAATGCGTGTTTTCAACACATATGCGCAGCGCGGCGACCGTTCGGGTTAAAGGCGGAAAAGCAGGGCGGAGGCGAAAAAAAATCTTGGGTGAGGCTCGTCATACGGTGGATGAGCTGTACTGCGAAATTCCGCTTTACGGCTATGAGGGTGCATTTTACCGCTTAAAGCGTATCGATAAACCCGTTCTTGAAAAAAACAGGGGAAACGAATAGAAAAAACGTTTCCGAAAACAGGTTCCGCAAACGAAAAGACAGTTGAACAAACGGGGGGAACATATGCGCGGAGAAATTGACAACAGAACATTTTTCGCGGGAGCCGAAACGCAGGTTCTTCCGTCCGAAAAGCGATTTCTGCTCGGCAGAGTCGCAATAATCGACCGTGTGGCCTGCCTTGACTGCGGGGACTGCGATTCGGCATGCAGCTTCGGTGCAATTGAACAGGGAAAAAACAATGCCGACGAAGCATTTGCGGGTCACAGGATTATTTACGAAAAATGCATAGGCTGCGGCGGCTGCCTGAGCTGCTGCGAAATGCGGGCAATTCGGCTTGCTGACGGGGCAAAAGGTGCGCTTGATGCGGAAATTACGGCGCGCCATGATGAAAATCCGCTGCCGGAACTCGGAAAACCCGTGGACGTGTTCAATGCTTTCGGCGAAAAAATCAGCGGAGGACGCGTTACCCAGGCTCTTGCGGGCTCAAACGCCGGGCGTGCGGCAACGATTCGGTTTCGACTCCCCCGCGAATTCCTGTCGGATGGATGCTTTGCCCATGCGGTGCGTGAAGGCTGAATGCCGAAAGCTTCGGAACGCCGAAAGAAAATGCGAGATACGGAATTAATGAATCGGAGGATGCAAATGATAATTGTTGGAATATGCGGCGGCAGCGGCAAATCAACTTTTGCCGAAAGAATACGGGACGGTTTAAACTGCTCGTGCGAAATCATGCGGCTTGATTGCTATTATTTTGACCAGGGCGGGAAGCCGTTTGAAGAACGTACAAAAGTGAACTACGATTCTCCAAAAATATTTGATTTCGATGAAATGCTTGCGGATATCCGCCTGCTGATTGACGGAAAACCCGTGACGCGGAAGGGTTACAACTATGCAGAACACAGACGGGACGACAGCGAAGAGCTGATGTATCCGCCGGAGGTGCTGATAATCGAAGGAATCCATGTTTTTTATGATGACAGAATATGTGATATAATGAACCTGAAACTGTTCATAAAAGTGGACAGCGATATTTGCCTTCTGCGGCGTATCGCACGGGATATGAACGAGCGCGGGCGTTCTCTTGAAAGCATTTCGGAGCAGTACAAAGCAACGGTGAAGCCGATGCGTGAAAAATACATCGACAGGTATATCGACAAGGCGGATGTCGTTGTTATGCGCGGCGGAATGAATGAACAGGCATTGAAAACGACCATATCCTATCCTGCGTGAAAGAGCAAAGGCTTGCCGAATCCAAAAAAAACGAAAGCGACGGAAACGATTCCGAATAAATCGGAACAACTGCGGATGAACAATCACAATGAAAGAATAATACCCGTAATTGTAAAAGGGGGGAAAGGTTTTGAGTAAACTGCGCGCACTTTGGAGAAACGGCAGAGGGATGCTTTTTGTAGTTCTCGTCGGCATTGCTTTTTATGAAATGCTTGAGCATTTTTCGTCGGTGAGAGCTGTAATTTCCCGAACGACATCGGTTTTGATGCCGATATTGTGCGGACTGATGGTTGCATACATAATCAATATTCCCGCAACGATACTTCAGGGAACTCTGTTCAAAAAGGCTCATGCTGCCGGCAAAAAATACGTTGTTCCGCTCACGGTTGTGCTGAGCTATCTTATCGTGTTCGGCATTCTCACCGCCGTGCTTATTATTGTTATTCCGAAGGCGGCGGACAGCGTGAAAATCCTGTTTGATAATTTTGAAACATATTACAACAGTGCGGCAAAATGGGCGACCGAATTTTGGGAGGGATTGAATCTCAGCGACGAAGTTACGGCGCATGCGGTTGAAATTTCAAACAAGATACTGGACAATGTGGAAGTGTTTACAACCAATCTTGCTCCGAAGCTTTTGGGTTACACTTTCAATGCGGTAAGCACGGTTGCGGACATTCTGCTTGCGCTTGCGTTCAGCATATACGCAATCCTTGATAAAAACCGCCTGCTTGCACATTCACGGCGGTTCGTAAGGAGCGTTTTCAATGAAAAGCATTCAAGCGGGATTCTTGAAGTTTTTTCGTATGCAAACCTGACTTTTCGCGGTTATTTTGCCGGACAGATAACAAGCTGCACGATAATCGGCATATTGTGCTATATCGGAATGCGGATCATGAACATGCCGTTTCCGGAGATGATAAGCGTGTTTATTGCTGTATTCGCAATGATTCCGATACTCGGCCCGTGGCTCAGCACGATTCCGAGTGCGTTCATAATCCTTATGACATCACCCGGAAAGCCTGAACTTGTGCTGTATTTTGTGATAATGATTATCATAATACAACAGATTGACAACAACCTTGTTTATCCCCGCGTGGTCGGCGATGCGGTTGGACTGTCAAGCGCATGGGTTCTCGGAGCGGTCATTCTGGGCAGCGGCTTGTTCGGCATTGCAGGCCTTATTTTTGCCGTTCCTGTCACGGCTGTGCTTTATCGTCTGCTTGCGGACTGGACAAACGAACGCGCAAGGCAGCGGGGGGTTCCGATCATCGACACCGTACCCGGCGTGAAATACGATCTGCGCGGGCATGTTCGCCGCAGCTTTAAAAAGAAAAAAAATAATGCTTCGTCCGGCTCCGGAAGGCTGAGAACCAAAGAGACAAAAACCGAAACGGGCGAAACGGCAGCTGCGGACAAAGCGGGCAGAACCGAAAATTGCGAAAAGAGGGGTAAAAATGAAATCGCAATCGCATCCTTTCAAGCATCTCCGCACGATTTTGCGGCATCGCCGTGCGGTGTTCCGCCATTGCGTTTTGGCAGGCATACCGTGGCAGGGAATCAAACATGACTTGTCAAAATTTTCGCCCTCGGAATTTATTCCGAGCGCAAGGCATTATGACGGGACACGCAGCCCGAACGAACTTGAACGCGCAGAATACGGCTGCTCATTTGCGTGGATGCACCATAAGGGGCGCAACAAGCATCATTTTGAGTATTGGACGGATTACAGCCCGATAACAAAGCGCATGTCTCCGGTTAAAATGCCGCTTCGGTATGTTGTTGAAATGTTCTGTGACAGAGTGGGGGCGTGCAAAACCTATAAGGGGAAAGCGTACACTTCGAGCGACCCGTACGATTATTTTATGCGCGGGAACGCAAAAAACGTAATGCACCCGGAAACGGCGGCTTTGCTTGAAAAACTGCTTGTGATGCTTCGTGACGACGGGGAGAAAAAAGTTTTCCGCTACATTCGAAAGGAACTGATGAAGAAACGGGACTATTGAACGGCGAAAGCATGATTTTAAATATCTGTACACAATTTGCCGCAAAGAATTCGTAAAAATTAGCAATTTGGGGCTTGCGGTTCGGCGGACATATGTGCTATTATTAAACCGACGGAAAGCAAAGCCGAAGGGCTGAGCTTCCCGGAAAATACAAGCTGCGGACTTCTGCCGCATTTCAGTCGAAATTCAGGAACATGCTTTCCGAATGCGCGGAACGCTGCGGCCCGAAAGAGTGAAAGGAAAAAACATGAAAAAATATTCCAAAATCGCAAGAATCGCCGCGTTCGCGCTGGCAGTCGTGATGCTGTTCGCCTTTGCGGGCTGCAGCGGCAAAAAGGATAACAACAACAAGAACAACGGCGGCAGCAACAACGGCGGCAGCGGCGAAAACAGAACCGCTCCCTCCAACACGCCCGTTCCTGCGCCTTCAACAAAAACTCCTCAGATGAACGATGATATGAAATCCCTTAACGAGCTCTTTGCCGGAATTCAGGCGGGAACGACCCCGATCACCGGCATTACGGTTAAAACAAGCTATTCAAATCCCAACGGCAACCCTTTGGAGTTTGATGCTGCAAATATCCCTGCGGAACAGCAGGAGCTTTACAACAAAATAATCGATTTCATTAAGGGCATTAAAATCAGTTTTTCGGCCTGCAATTGGGACAAGTTCCTGAACGTGATCGGTGCGGCACCGGAAAGAAAAACCAATGAAGCCGCATTGACAACGACGATGCTCGAGAAGGGTTCGGACAGCGTTATCTACATCAAAACCGAAAGTCAGACCCTTGCATTGACTTTCATCAACGACGGTACGATTCTCCTTGCCGGATGCACCTTTGATGCGGGTGCGGCGGAAGGCAAAATCACTCCCTCCGCAACCCTTATCTGCGGCAGCTTCGACATGAATTATACAATGCAGCTGCGCAGCCTGTTCGGAGTGAAGTAAAACATCCGGGTTGAAGGCCGGCAGTCGGATAAAGTATATGAAAACCCGCTCCGCATGTTTCATGTGTTGGGAGCGGGTTCTTATATTAAAAATGACGTTTGACGGAAACACAACCTAAACCGGCACAGCCTGTTCGGAAATATTGAATGCGTGCATTGATAACGGGGTACTATGCATTAAAAAGCAATGAATGTAATATGAATTTTGAAATATCTTTTGACTTTATAGTTTTTGAAACCGAACGTCTGCTGCTGCGCGAATTCAACGCCGATGACGTCGACGCGGTATATGCCTATGCGGGCGATGCGGAGAATACAATTTACATGGACTGGGGTCCCGCAAGCCGTGAGGAAGTTCGGAATTTCGTTCAATCCCGCCTTGCACAGCAGATAACGGAACCGCGGCGCATTTTTGATTTTGCCGTTTGCATCAAGGCGACGGGCCGGCTTATCGGCAGTATGGGCTTGTTTTTGGGCGATGACGGGCAGCAGGCGGAACTCGGCTACACGATTAACAAAGCATTTTGGGGCAAGGGATATGCCTCCGAAGCAGCGAAGGGAATGCTTCAATTCGGCTTCATGAACCTTAATCTGCACCGCATAAGCGCAAGGTGCGACAGCATGAACACTGCCTCGGAACGAGTTATGCAGCGTCTCGGAATGCGATTCGAGGGCGAAGCGAAGTCCGCCGAATACGTGAGAGTACGCGCGCGGCGGCAGTGGCGCAGCGTAAAGCACTATGCAATGCTGCAAAAAGAGTTCCTGAATCGAATGATCGACGGGGAAGATGTTTGACTCGGCCGTGACTGAAAAACGCCCTGCATGTGTGCATTATGCGGCTATATTTTATATTTAACCGCAAAGGCTTTTTAATGCGTAAAAAAGCAGCTTGTTTTGACAAAAACATCCTAAATATATTTGCAACCGCGGTTGCAACAGGCTACAATGTAACCATGGAAAACGTGCGCACAGGGTCTTGTGGACGGCGAATGCGGGCGGTTTCGAATATATTTTTGCACAAAGGTGCGTTTCACGGGTTTCAAAACGGAGCGCTGCGGCAGCGGACACGGCGCAGAGAACTCCCGCAGAAACCGAATTTGATTTTTCCGCACGGATTTTCAAGGAGGATTATATTATGCAGACAGCAAACCGTATGCAGGGCGTTTCAGGCAGCGCGATCAGGGAGCTTTTCAAGCTTCTGGGTGATCCGAACATCATCTCTTTCGGCGGCGGCAATCCCGCGAAAGAGTGCTTCCCGAAGGAAGAGATCCGCGCAATTACCGATGAGCTGCTCAGAGATAAATCCGACATTCTGCTTCAGTACGGTGCGACCGAAGGCTATCTGCCGCTGCGCCGCGCATATCTCGACAGCATTCTTCCCGACAGCGGGCTGCACGGCGAGCTTGACAATGTTCTTTCGCTGACCGGTTCGATGCAGGGGCTTGATCTTATTTGTAAAACTGTCATAAATCCCGGTGATGTTGTGCTTGTTGAAGAGCCGAGTTTTCTCGGTGCGCTGCAAACTTTCCATGTTGCGCAGGCGAAGCTTGTCACCGTTCCTCTTCATCCGGACGGAATTCACATCGATGAGCTTGAGGCGGTCGTTCGTGAACACAAGCCCGTGATGTTTTACACAATTCCCACCTTCCAGAACCCCACAAGCTGGGTTTCCGGCGTTGAAGTGCGCAGGCGCATTGCGGAGCTTGCTGCCGAGTTTGACATGCTCGTAATCGAGGATGACCCCTATGCCGCGCTCCGTTTTTCCGGTGAAAAGCTGCCCACAATCAAAAGCTTTGACACGAGCGATAATGTTATCGTTCTGACCAGTTTTTCAAAAACGATTTCCCCCGGTCTGCGCGTTGCGCTCTGCTTCGGCAACAAGGATCTCCGAGGCACGTCAGGTCGCCATGTATCTCATCCGCAAAATGACGATAGCAAAACAGGGCAGCGATACTCACTCGCCGAACCTTAATCAGGCAATCGTTGCCGAATACATCAATCGCGGCTTTATGCCGAAACATATAGAGCATATATCGGGCGTTTATTCCCGCTCAGCCCGCATTATGACCGATGCGATGGCTGAGCATTTCCCCGAATGGGTTCACTTTGAGCAGCCCGTCGGCGGTCTGTTCATCTGGTGCACCCTTCCCGAGGGCTGGGATGCAAACGAAATCTTCAAGCGTGCGGTCGAGCGTAAAGTTGCGTTCGTTCCCGGTGCGCCTTTCTTCACAACCCCGGGCAAAGGTCAGAACACCTTCCGCCTGAACTTCTCCGCAGAGCCCGAGGAGCGCATTCGCGAGGGCATAAAGCGGTTGGGCGACCTTCTTAAGGAAATGGCGGAAGAACAGAAATAAAATTCGGTTCAAAAACCACCAAATCCACCGAAAGGATAATTTAAATAAAATGGAGAACAACGAAATTGCCGCAAACGGCATTGTTTCCGAAAATACGGATAATACGGAGAACAAATGCGCCGAAAAAACAAACGGGGTTGCAGGCCCCGGGCGCAATGCATACGACGTTCTGAACGAGCGCGGCTTCCTTAAACAGTGCTCACACCCCGAGGAGCTTCGCGAACTTCTCGGCAAAGAAAAGCTGACGTTCTACATCGGCTTTGATCCCACGGCGGAAAGTCTCACCGTCGGTCACTATGTTGCAATGTGCGTCATGGCGCATATGCAGAAATGCGGGCATCATCCCATCGTTCTTCTCGGCGGAGGCACGGCAATGATTGCCGATCCGTCAGGAAAGACGGAGCTGCGCAAACTGCTCAGCGTTGAAGAGCTTGACAACAATGTTGCCGGCATCAAAAAACAAATGGAGCGGTTGGTTCGCTTCGACGGAGAAAACGGTGCTGTTATCGTGAACAATGCGGACTGGCTCCGAAACCTCAACTTCATGGATTTCATGCGCGATATTGCCGTGCATTTCTCCGTGAACGAAATGCTTCGCGCGGAATGTTACAAACAGCGTTTCGAGCGCGGGCTGACCTTCTTCGAATTCAGCTACATGCTTATGCAGAGCTATGACTTCCTCTGCCTGAACCGCAAATACGGCTGTGAGCTTGAAATGGGCGGCGACGATCAGTGGAGCAATATCCTCGGCGGTGCGGATCTTATCCGCCGCAAGGAACGCAAGCGTGCATACGCTCTTACGACCCGCCTTTTGACTACGGCGGACGGCAAGAAGATGGGCAAAACCGAAAAGGGTGCCGTATGGCTTTCCAAAGAGCGCACAAGTGTGTATGATTTTTACCAGTACTTCCGCAATGTTAACGATGCGGATGTTAAAACCTGCCTGAGTCTGCTGACCTTCCTGCCGATGGACGAAATCGAAGCGCTTTGCGCGGAAGGCGCAAATATCAACGAGGCAAAGCGCGTGCTTGCTTACACCGTAACAAGCCAGGTGCACGGCGAGGACGAGGCCAA
>OHCB01000852.1_pt1 | contig 10227 bp, 5 predicted proteins | sample 1577501 | NCBI WGS metagenome assembly OHCB01 (sample SAMEA3879582, study PRJEB24766) | human gut metagenome | biome: human-associated habitat; feature: feces | place: USA | collected 1985/1987
GTTTGCCTTTCTGAATGAAATGAAGAATGACGAACTATAAAGAGTTCAAATTGCCGAAAGCACTCTTTTTTATAATGTATAAGTTCCTTCGACCAGCTTGCCCATTGCCCATACGGCACGGATATTCAAGTCCTGGTCAAGAATCAAGATATCGGCATCTTTGCCTTTCTGAAGTGAGCCCTTGCGGTCATATACTCCCATAATCCTGGACGGAGTTTCCGAAGCCATACGGACAGCATCTTCCAATGGGATTTCTGCCTTTTGCACCAAGGTACGGATCAAACGGTCCATGGTAGCCACACTGCCTGCCAAAGCAGAACGGTCGGCCAGTTTGCACACACCATCCTCAATGATGACACGAGGGTCAAAAGCTACATTGCTTTCACTGGCGGCACATGCCAAAGCATCGGTAATAACACAAGCACGTTCCACACCCTTAATCTTATATATCAGGCGCAAGATAGTAGGAGGAACATGAATACCATCGGCTACCACTTCCACTGTCATATCGTCTATCAGATAGATACTTTCTACTGTACCTTCATATTTATACTCACGGCGCTTATGGAAGCCCGGCATCGCATTATAGAAATGTGTAGCATGAGAATAACCGGACTCCCAGGCTGCACGGATATCTTCATATTCGGCCTGTGTATGTGCCACAGAAGCCAAGATGCCTTTTCCTGTGATATACTTACCAAACTGCATGGCACCCGGCAATTCGGGTGCAGCATCCCAACGCTTGATACAGCCCCACTTCTCTACAATAGGAATATATTCCTTCGGATCCGGGTCTTTTATGTTTTCAGGCATCTGACCGCCTGCCATCTTCATATTAAGGTAATGCCCTTCAAGATGAAGACCAAGTACCGGACTGTCCGGTTCCGCCATCAACCTGGTACAAGTTTCGGCAGCTGCCTCAATCATCGGTACGGTAGAAGAAGACAACGTTGGGAAAATACTGGTAGTACCATGTTTCATGTGAGCATTAATGGCTGTACGGAAAGCCTCTTCCGTACCTTCCATAAAATCACCGCCACCACCACCATGACAATGGATTTCCACACCACCGGGAACAACATACATACCTTTAGCGTCAATCAGCTCGGCTCCGATAACAGCTAAATCACAATTGGTAACTTCTAAAATCTTATTGTCGCGCATAAGGACAGATCCGTCCTTCAACCAGCCCTGTGGGGTAAGAATCTTTGCGTTAATGATTTGGGTCAACATGATACTATGATAAGTTAGAATTTTTAATTGGCATATTAAATTTGCCAACAAAAATAGCAACTTTTTCACTTTCTAAAACAGATTTCCCCAATTATTTTCTAACTTTTTTAATAAATAAGCCCCGCTTAATAAAATCAAGCGGGGCACAGATAGTGGAAATTGAAACAAATCTTTTTACTTACTCATTAAAACTAGCCTACCTGATTTAAGTCCTTTACCTGTTGCGGTCAATATGATTTCTCCCGGTTTATCAGTACTTTGCACAACAGCAGTCATCATTCCGTTAAACACTTTCATCTGCGGAACATGGAAAAGTTCCAATGAAGTGGGATCTCCGTTTGCACCGGCACGATAGGTTCCCGCACCTTTTACAGAATACTTGATGAGATGCTGCGCATCGGGACAAAGATTACCCTCTTTGTCCACCACTCTTACTGTGACAAATGACAAATCCTTGCCATCAGCCTTTATTTCATTGCGATCTGTAACCAGTTCTATATGGTCGGGCTTGCCTGCCGTATGGATTTCCTTTTCGGCCACAGCTTCCCCCTTATCATTATAGGCAACCACTTTTACGGTTCCCGGCTCATACTTTGTATCCATCCACATCAAACGGTAGCGTTTCTGGCGTTTGAAATCTGCTATGGAAGCAGAATCCGCACTATTTTCAGCCGTTACAGTCAAATCTTTGGTACGCTTACCCTGACTCTTGCCATTGATAAACACTTCTGCCGACGGATAATTTGTATAAACAAAGATAGGAGTCACTTCTCCTTCACGTCCCGGCCATGTCCAATGAGGAAGGATATGCAGCGTTTCTTCATCTTTGTTCCAATGACTGCGGTACAGATAGTAACGGTCTTTGGGCAATCCGGCCAGGTCGATGATACCGAACAAAGAAGAATGGCTGGGCCAATCAGTATAATAAGGAGTCGGTTCGCCCAAATAATCGAAGCCCGTCCATACAAATTCTCCGATACCCCATGCGTTATCCTCATGCCAAATCCAGTCATCCTCCGGCAAATTGGACCAACCACAATGTTCCACATCGTAAGAAGAAGACTGATGATCGTCATATTTCTTCATAGCCTGACGGACAACAGGGAATTTATAGACGCCACGCGAACTTACTGTAGAAGCTGTTTCACTACCTAGAATAATCTGCTGAGGCAATTTCTTATAGTTTTCTGGATATTTATGAGGGCGGTAATTGAAACCGGCCACATCCATCACAGCAGCCATATTATTATTTACTACAGCATCAGGCGCATCCATACCTTGTGTTACAGGACGGGTAGGATCTTCACGATGACAGATATCCTGTAACATACGCGAAAGCTTTGGTCCGTTATTGCCATTCCACTGGTCGGGTACTTCGTTACCGATGCACCACATAACAATACTCGGATTGTTACGGTAATGACGGATCAGATTAGTCAGATCCTTCTCCACCCATTCATCAAATATTTTATGATAACCGTTGGCCATCTTTGCCGATTTCCACTCGTCGAAAGACTCCACCATCAGCATCATACCCATTTCATCACAAGCCTCCACCAATTCGGGTGCCGGCATATTATGAGAAGTACGGATGGCATTACAACCCATATCTTTCAGAATACGAATCTGACGACGTATAGCGGCATCATTTACAGCACCGCCTAACGGACCCAAGTCATGATGGTTACATACCCCTTTGAATTTGGTCAGCTTTCCATTCAGGAAAAAGCCCTTGCCGGGAACAATCTCCAAAGTACGGATACCAAAGCGGGTGGTATATTCGTCTTTCAAGGTATTCCCTTCATATACTTTGGATTCAGCTGTATAAAGAACCGGAGTATCAGGACTCCACAACTCAGGATTAGCCACTGCAAACTCCTGTTCAAACAAAGCATTATCAAAAACACTCAACTTGTTTTCCCCGGTAGCAACCACTTTGCCGTTTTTATCCTTGATCTGCGTCACAATACGGTAATTATCCTTATTAGCTCCTTCAGGGCTAACCAAAGAAGTTTTCAAAGACACTTTTGCATATTTGTCTGTCACCACAGGAGTGGTAACATACGTCCCCCAAGCAGGAATATGCGTATCTTCATTGATTACCAGATGAACATTGCGGTACAATCCGGCCCCCGGATACCAACGTGATGATTCAGGCTCGTTTTCCAAACGGACTGCCAGTTCGTTCCTCTCACCCGGTTTCAGATAAGGGGTCGCATCCACATAAAAAGAATTATAACCGTAGGGCCAATAACCGGCCTCCTGCCCGTTCACATAAACACGGGCATGGCTCATTGCTCCATCAAATATCAAAGTCGCTTTCTTGCCTTTCTCAAAACCGGGAGCATCAAAGTTCAGGCGATACCATCCGGTTCCTACAAACGGAAGACCTCCGGTACGTCCGGCATGTTCCATCGCCTCGGTCTGTCCATCTTGAGTAATAGCCATTTCCTGCTTGTCGTTATTGATACTGAACGGACCATAAATCGCCCAATCATGAGGAACGGTGACGTTCTGCCATTTACTGTCATTATAACCGGGATTGGCAAATTCCGCATTATCTTCACGCGTAAATTTCCATCCTTTTTCGAAAGTCTGCTCTGTACGTACCTGCGCTTGCAAAAAAGCAAAATAACAAACAGCTCCTAACGCAGCACACAAAAATCGTTTCGTATTCATAGTTATTTCTTATTAGGATTTTCTGTTACTATAAAAGTAATTTCACCTGCCTTGATCAAATCATCATGCGAAATCAAATATTTATTAATCTTCTTATTGCCCAGTCTGATTTCCTTTATATAATCCCCTTGTCCTTCTTTCTTGATAACCAATTCTTTCTTGCCCCAATATTTAGGATCAAGCTGAACGGTCACTTTATCAAAAGTAGGAGTGGTCAATGTATATTCGGGCACACCCGGACAATCCGGATAGAATCCCATCATACTGAATATAGCCCATGCAGACATCGTACCCGTATCATCATTGCCGGGAATTCCATCCGGCTTAGTTGTGAAATACTTAGCCAGCAATTCCTTCACCAATTTCTGTGTACGCCATTCTTCACCTTTGAAACGACTGAACAGGTAAGGATAGGCTATATCGGGTTCATTGGCCGGATCATAATTCCCTTCATCAAACACGCTTTGCAATTTATCAACAAATTTCTTGTCGCCCCCCATCAACTTTACCAAGCCATTGATATCATGAGGCACAAAGAAAGTGTAATTCCATGCATTACCTTCATGGAAACCGGGACTAGGTGCAAAATTAGCTCCTTCTTTCGGATCAAACGGTTCATAGAATTTGCCTTCTTTAGTTATCGGACGCAAGGTTCCGAAATCCTTGCTATAATAATTTTTATAGCCCATAGAACGTTTGCGGAACAATTTCGCATCTTCTTTCTTACCTAAAGCCTCCGCCAAGGTAGAAAGTGCATAGTCGGCAACATAGTATTCCAAAGCATGAGAAACCGAATTATCATACTGACTTTCCATCGGCACATACCCTTTGGACATATAATCGTCATTATCCGGACGCATCAGATTATCCTTGCCCGGAGTAGTGGCCGACTTATACATTCCCTTATAAGCTTCGTCAATGTCAAAGTCTTGCAATCCCTTCATCCAACTGTCTACCAGAACAGGAATAGAAGGGTCACCTTCCATCGTCAATGTTTCACGACCATACAATTCCCATTTCGGGAACCATCCGTGTTCCTTGTATATGCCCATCATGGTGTGAATCATATCCATCTGACGCTCCGGATATACCAAAGTCATCAACTGGTGATAGTTACGATAAGTATCCCACAATGAGAATACCGTGTAACGGTTATGGTTGGTGGTCAAAATCTTATCTCCCTCCATTTGTGGATATTGTCCGCTTACATCCTGCAAAATATTCGGATGAACCATCGTGTGATACATAGCGGTATAGAATACTCCTTTTTGCTCTTCCGTTCCACCTTCCACTTTGATACGGGAAAGATCATCGTTCCATTTCTTACGGGCTTCCGCACGCAGTTTGTCGAATGTTGTACCGAAAGGCTGTTCTTTTTCCAGATTCAAACGGGCATTCTCTATGCTGACAAAAGACACGCCCATACTGACTTCAATCACTTCTTCCGCTGTGGTATCGTAAGTAAACCACACTCCTATATCATCTCCGCTTATTTCTTTTGTATAAGCAGTATAGAGTTTGTATTTACCGGCCGTATCATCCCATTGCGCCTCCACACCCATCGGACGCATCATTTTCCAATAACCGCGTTTTGCCGGTACTTTGTTGATACGCATTACAAAATAGATAGGAAATACCGCCTGAGGATTATAACAGAAAGTTCCCAACAATTTGGTACCTTCAATCTCACGGTCGTTTACAAAACGAACGGTAGCACCACTCTCATTGGTCAATCCCTCTCCCAGATTCAACAAGATATTGCTTTGTCCGGCAGGAAAAGTAAAGCGTGCCATACTGGTACGTGGAGTGGCAGTCAGTTCACATTTCACATTGTATTTATCCAGTATATTGGTATAATAACCCGGATTTGCAGTTTCACCTTGATAGAAGCTTCCATAATTATGATAATCCACATCCAGTTTGCCGGTGGTAGGCATTAATAACAATGATCCCAATTCCGGACAGCCTACCCCGCTAAGATTAACGTGCGCAAAGCCGGTAAGATATTTATTATTGAATTCGTATGGAGTGGACCACCATTGCTTGTCTTTATCCTTATCCCCTTCGGGAACCCCCATCACATTGAAAGGAGTCACCGACATCATTCCATGAGGGGTTAATGCTCCGGGGTTTGTCGTACCGTAATTAGTAGTACCCACAAAAGGGTTTACATAATCTACCGGCTCTTTCTGTGCTGCCGCAGAAAAAACTGAGATACAAGCCAGAACAGCCGATAACAAAATTTGTTTCTTCATGCTATTTGTTGTTTATATAAGTTCTATTATTTCACTACAATTTCATCTGTAAACAAGAAACCTCCGAATTCGCCCGAAGATGCCTGATAACGTATGTAACGTGCTTTGGCATTTCCTTCCCAACCAAAGTTGATGAAAGTCACTTTGTCATCCTTCACTACTTTATGCTCCATGCGCTTCAGTTCCGTAAACTCCTTACCATCATTGGAAACGGAAATGATCACTTCTGAAGGCATAAAGACTTCAGGTCCACACACCTGCATAAAGTCTGCTCCAACAGAATGAATTTCTGTTTCTTTTTCCATATCAATGGTCACATCCATTCTTTTCTTGTCTATAAAACCTTGCCAACGCCTGTCACCATAAGTCCAGCCTCCGATCACACCATCTACCAAGGCACTGTCACCACCGGCCGAATAGCCGGGATAATAAGCGGCATCCGGTCCGTAAGCCACTTTCTTACCTACTGCCAAATGCTGTACGGGCTGATCCGCTCCCGGACGATTTCCTATCTCATTTTTCAATTCAAAAGGATGGTATCCTTCAGCTTTCAATGCCTCTACCTCTTTCAATGCACGAACATGAAAATCATCATAGTTCTTCACAGAAGGGGCACTCCAAGCAACTTCCGCCAAGGCAAGAATACGAGGATAAATCATCATTTCCGCATGTTCCGGAGTCGGAATATATTCTGTGAATAAATTAGCTTGTACTCCATACACCAACTGGACTTTATCCGCACTCAAAGTATCGGGTACAGGATTAAATGAATAAACTTTGGACAAAGGCAGATAGCCTCCTATTGCTTCCGGCTGGGAATCAGGAGCATCCTGATAAGAATCAAAATAGCAGAACTCACCCGGACTCATAATAGCCATGTGGCCGGAATCAACCGCTTTCATTCCCCCTTCCGTGCCACGCCATGACATGACAGTGGCATTAGGTGCCAAACCACCTTCCAATATTTCATCCCAACCCAATAATTTACGTCCGTGGGCATTCAAAAAGACCTCAATACGATGAATCAGATAACTCTGTAACTCGTTCACATCTTTCAAGCCTTCTTTTTTCATACGTGCCTGGCACAGTTTGCAAGTGGGCCATGAGGCTTTACCGGCCTCATCCCCTCCTATATGAATATATTCGGACGGGAAAAGTTCCATTACCTCTGTCAACACATTTTCCAGAAACTCAAAAGTCTTTTCATTACCGACACAGAAATCGGCTTGTTTGTAAGGTTCGTGTGTACAAGACAACTCAGGATAAGCAGTCAGTACTTCTTCCGAATGCGCAGGCATCTCTATCTCAGGAATAACAGTAATAAAACGTTCCTGAGCGTATGCCACCAGTTCGCGGATATCATCTTGAGTATAATAACCTCCGTGAGCATCTTTACTGCCTTCTTCTTCATACCGTCGTCCGTTATTCCACCATTCTTTCCAGGTAGGAAACTCACGCCATGCCGCAAATTCTGTCAGACGGGGATATTTTTTTATTTCAATACGCCAGCCCGCAGCGTCAGTAAGATGCAGATGCAGACGGTTCAATTTATAATATGCCAAAGCATCCATCTGCTTTTTTATAAATTCCTTATCGAAGAAATGACGGGAAACATCCATCATAAAGCCACGATAAGCAAAACGGGGTTCATCTGTAATGACTCCTGCCGGCAATCCTTTTTCATCAACCATTTGCAGCATAGTCTGAACTCCATAGAACAATCCTGCCCCGGAAGTTGCACGAATAAGTACCTGATCAGGAGTTACCGTCAGAACATATCCCTCGGAAGAGTTTACCTCCGGCAGTTCCGCCACTTGTTTCAAGACAACATTATGTCCCTCTTCTGCTATTACCGGTTTCAAATTCATGGAAGAAGCCACCAGATAATCTTCCAAAATCTTCTTGTCCCCCTCAGACGCATCTATATATAACCCTGTTTCCGAATTCAATGAAAACACTTCCTGCTGTAATTCCACCTTTAATGGTGCGGGAATAACAGAAAGTGTGCGTTGCTCTTCTTTCGTGCAACTTGCAAACAGCAAGCCCAATGCAACTTCCGCCAATATAATCAATCTTCTCATCTTCTCTTTTCTTTAATTCTATTAATTTCATTAGTACGAATGCCTGGTTTCAATTCTCCATTAATAATATAATGAAATCCGTCCTGCGAAACTATTACAGCTCCGGCACGCGCACCTTGTTCATATTCGCCTAATGTAGTCCATTTATCCGTCTGCGGATGATAGAGCAGCAGGTTTCTATTAAACCGATACCACTCTACAGGATGTGACAAATATTCTTTTCCCGCATAAATACCTTGCAGAGCTTTTAAGAATATATCCTTATCAACTCCTCCGGCACACAATATCATACCCTCGCCAAAAGAGGTTCCCATTCCACCACCTAAAGAGATCTCATTACCTTCCGCATCATACGGGGTGGCAACCGATGACCATTCTTTCGTTTCCGGAGAATACATATATCCATCTACTGACAAAGAAGCCTGATGCCCTTCAACAGCCGGGGCAAATCCCCCCCACACATAAAGTTTTCCATCTTGTGCCACGCAAACAGATTGTACTCTGGGTTCACCCGGAATATCTGTTTCTCTTTTCCATCCTCCAGACAAATCCAACAGATCAAGCATGTACATGGCCGAGGATGGAATGCCATTTACATTTCCACCGACAATATATAGTGAATGTCCTACTAATGCACCTGCCATATTATCCATAGTTACAGGCAAAGAGGGCAAAGTATCTCTTTTCAAGGTGTCTTTTTGCAAAGATAAAAGAAAAACATCAGACAAGCTGTGTGTTGCCGTAGTCCCTCCAACACAAATTAACCCTTTTTCAGTAGAAATAGTGACTCCATAAGCTGCTGCCTGAGGCAGTTGGCCTATTTTCTTCCACTCAAAAGCCGTATCATTTGACAAAGGGGCGATATATATATCCCGATAATAAGCTTTTTTTCCTCCATCGGCTACCGGTATATCAGGGAAATTACAACCTCCGGCTATCAGCAAATTTCCTTCAATCACTCCCGCATATAATGCAGAAACTCCCTTAAGAAAACCGGTATTCTCTGTAGGGAACCCATGCATTTTCTCAAGAGATATTTCAGAAGCATCCGATTGACCGCTACAAGCAGCCATTGTCATCATGCCCAGTATCGCATAAACGCCATATATTATTTTTCTGATCATGTTTTCATGGTGAAGCAAATAATAAAAAGTGTGCCAAAAGCAAATCAGCCATCCCGCTTGCCCCAGAAACGGATTGCACCAACGCAAACACAGCATTCCTTACGCATATGGACGGAGGCATTCCACCTCACGCCCAACGGTACTCTATCACACTTTTGGCACACAGTCATTATTTGAATATAACTATCAATTTAATGAAATTTCATCAACAAACAAGAAAGCCGGATTTCCTTTGCCACCGTGCCAAGCAGGAATGCTATGTTCCGCTAAAGCGGTCACTTTCACATAACGGGCAGTCACCGGATCGAAAGTCAACGTATGGTTGAACACTCCATTCTTGTCATCCTGCTTCATTGCCGGATATTTTTCTGAAGCAATTTCCTTAAAGTTCTTTCCGTCTTCGGATACAGCTACAGAAAAAGCACGGGCATCAAACACCCAGTCACCTTTTTCCACACAAGTAGAAATAGAAGCGCTGCTGATTTCTGTCGGTTGCTGCATATCAATAACTGCTTCCATATCATTTTTATAGAAAGCAATCCAACGGCCCGTCTTATAGTTACCGTTACCTTTCAATCCGTCCACCAAAGTGGGAGCGCCTTTGAATTCATATTGCTTGTTTACCGGTTGCAACATAGTGACAGGTTTCATACTAGCCTTGTTAAAAGCAATTTCCTCTGTAACCACACGGCTATTTCCTGCAGGACGTACAGTAATCGCTTTAAAAGTACAATTCTGTTTCAATTTCAATGTTTCCGTATACAACTGGGAAGCAGCGGAAGGTTCCGTTCCATCCAAAGTGTAATAGATAGGACTATTATCAATAGTAGACAAAGTAACATCCAGCGTACCATC
>OHCB01000855.1_pt1 | contig 10208 bp, 7 predicted proteins | sample 1577501 | NCBI WGS metagenome assembly OHCB01 (sample SAMEA3879582, study PRJEB24766) | human gut metagenome | biome: human-associated habitat; feature: feces | place: USA | collected 1985/1987
CGCTTGACGCTCTTTGAGCAGAGGAAAATATACGCGGCAAAGGGCAGCATCGACACGCAGAACGTGGCGAAAAACAGCGGGTTTGAGAAGGTACTGCAAGCCCTCGTGCTGAATGTATGGAATGTCTTTGACGCCATGTTTGACGAGATGAAGTCGGGCAGGAATACCACGAGCTTCTCGACCGCGAGGTCAAGGAAACGCCAAAACGGGTTAAAGAGCTTGTGGATATTGCTGCCTGTACGCAGGCACAGGTGATATACCACCATCTGAGCCACGCCTATTGCGCCCGCGGCGCCGGCTGAGAGACCGCCGCAAAGGAATATCCGCTCTATCTGCTCCTGTGTTTTGACCGTCTCGGTGAAGGTGTAATAGCCCGTGAACATCAGGCACCAAAGCCCGACGCTCGCAAACGACGATATGAATGACGACGAATAGACCGAGCAGACGACCATCCACGCCATATAAATAAGTATAGCCATACCTATTGCGCCGAACGAGGGCTTCTTCCTCTCGGCTATCCTGCGCCTGAGCACGATGAAAAACACCGCCGCGGTGAAGACGGGGGCGACATATTCGGGCAGCAGGGCTGCGAGCAGGAACAGCGCGGGGGCATAGCGGCCGAGCTTATCAGGCTTCGCCGTCAGAGCTTCCGTGTTCAATATCATTATCCTTTCCGGCTTCGCCGCCGTCGGCTTTATTGCCCTTTTCACCCGTGAGCTTCTTATAGAAAAACGAGCAAACGAGGCTCAGGGCCGCCGTGATGGCAAAGATGATTATCGCAAGGTCAAAGTTGCGCCCGGTTATCTGATTCCCGCACCAGGTGGAGGATATTATCGAGGGCAGCCTTGCGATGCTTGTGATGAGCATGAATTTACGCATGTCGATATCCGTCAGCCCCGCTACATAGGTGAGCACGTCCTTGGGCGTGCCGGGGATGAGGTATATTATAAACAGAGTGCGGTAGACTGTGCGCTTGTCTTGCAGGAATTTGAGCGAATTTATCTTCTCAATCGGCACAAAAAGCTCGACGAGCCGCTTGCCGAACACCTTGGTGAGCAGGATTATTACGAGCGAGCCTATCTCGGTGCCGAGGAAGCAGAGCAGCAGGCCGCCCCATGTGCCGTAGAGCACACCCGAGCCTATCTCGAGCGGCTCGGCGGGGATTATCTTGATAACGGTCTGAAACGCTCTGATGGCGACAAACGCCAATTTATCGAAGCCGTTGAAGCCGGCGAGAAATGCTTTCATCTGCTCCGGGTCGGAAAAGAGCCTGTAAAGCTCTCTGCCGTATCTTATATAACAATATATAAATGCGCCCAGGGCGGCGGAGCAGACGACTATCGCGCCTATCCGCTGTATAAGGAGCAGCTTTTTTCTTCCGCTTTCGGTATCAAAGGCTTTTGTATTTTTCAAAGAATTCACCGAGCCCTCCGCCGTAGTCTTTTTCTTTCCATGGTTTGTGCTTTCCGTTATAATGGATGATCGCGGTGTTCGCCCGCACCCACTCTATATCTATCCGCTTGTGACCCGCCGCGGGTTCGGAAAATATGCGGAAGGTCTTTTCGTCGAGGTTATAGAGCCGCTCGTCGACGGCGAGGGTGTGATCGGCAAACAGCGCGTTGACAACGTCCTGATCCGCAAGGAAAAGAGTGCGGTGCTTCTTTGAGATATAGGTCAATATCTGCCCGAGCGTGACGGTTTCGCGCCACTTCTTGAGGTCAATGAGCAGCACGCCGGCGTTGATATAAATATCGGTATGCTTGTGTATGCCGAGGCGCAGCAGATTTATCTTGCCCAGCAGGCCGAAGAGGTGAGTGGCGCCCGCAAGAATATTGCCCTTGAGGTCAAGATTGTAGAATTCCTCAAGGCTCCTGTTGATGACAATGTCGGGGTCAAGGTAGAGCACCCTGTCGATCTCCTGCGGCAGTATCTCGCCGATGAGCAGGCGGTAGTAGGTCGCTTTGCTTATGCGGTCGAGCACGGGGAAGCCGCTGAATATCGCGTCATCCACCTTGATGCGGTGCACCTCGTGGTCGCTGCCGCCCAGGGCGCTCTCCATGCGGGAGAAGTCGTCCTCTGTCAGCGAGGCATAGACCACATAGAGGTCGATGCGGCTGCCGGGGCAGTTTGCTGCGAGCGAGCGCAGCATCACGCTCAGAGGATAGATATAATTGGAATCGAGAGTAACAAGTATGTTCATGACGATATCCACCTGTTTAGCTTATTTTATGACAATTATATCAATAAATATTTTTAAAGTCAACAAAACATTGATACACAGGCTTTCGGATAAAGCCGCTACGCTGAATAATACACCCGTTCGCAGCCAAATATTACAATATTGTAAACTTTGGAAAAAGGACTTGATTTTTTGAGCAAAAGTGATTACAATACAAATTAGCACTCAGGGTTAATGAGTGCTAAGTATCCGCCGAGCGATCGGCGACTGCTAATTTGGTAATTTTTAATTTTGGAGGTAATAAATTATGACTATCAGACCTTTAGCTGACAGAGTAGTCGTAAAGCCCGTTGAGGTCGAGGAGACCACAAGCAGCGGCATCATCCTTTCCGCTTCTTCACAGGAGAAGCCCCAGATAGCTGAGGTTATCGCGGTCGGTCCCGGCGGCGTTGTCGACGGCAAGGAAGTCGAAATGTATGTCAAGGTCGGCGACAAAGTCATCACCGGCAAGTATTCCGGCACCGAAGTTAAGCTCAACAAAGAAGAATACACCATCGTTCGTCAGAGCGATATTCTCGCAGTAGTCGAGTAATTAAAGGAGGAATTTCATCATGGCAAAACAGATCATTTACGGTGAAGAAGCCCGCAAGGCTCTCCAGGCAGGCGTTGATAAGCTCGCCAACACGGTTAAAATAACTCTCGGCCCCAAGGGCAGAAACGTAGTGCTCGATAAGAAATACGGCGCACCCCTCATCACCAACGACGGCGTTACCATCGCCAAGGAAATAGAGCTTGAGGACGCTTTTGAGAATATGGGCGCTCAGCTCGTTAAGGAAGTTTCCACCAAGACCAACGACGTTGCCGGCGACGGCACCACCACCGCTACCCTGCTTGCACAGGCTCTAATCAGAGAGGGCATGAAGAATGTCACCGCAGGCGCAAACCCGATGGTAGTCAAGAAGGGCATGGCAAAGGCGGTCGAGACCGTTGTTGAGTGCCTCAAGAAGAATTCAAAGCCCGTTACAAGCTCCGCCGATATCGCAAGGATAGGCACCATCTCCTCGGGCGACGAGGAGGTCGGCAAGTTCATCGCTGACGCTATGGATAAGGTCACCGCAGACGGCGTTATCACCGTCGAGGAGTCAAAAATAGCCGTTACCGAGTCCGAGGTAGTCGAAGGCATGCAGTTCGACAGAGGCTATATCTCCCCCTACATGGTAACCGATACCGATAAGATGGAGGCCGTTATCGACGACGCTCTCATCCTTATCACCGATAAGAAGATCTCTTCGATACAGGATCTCCTTCCGCTGCTTGAGCAGGTCATGCACGCAGGCGGCAAGCTGATCATCATCGCCGAGGATGTCGAGGGCGAGGCTCTTTCGACCATCCTTGTCAACAAGCTCAGGGGCGTATTCACCTGCGTATGCGTTAAGGCTCCCGGCTTCGGCGACAGAAGAAAGGAAATGCTCCAGGATATCGCAACCCTCACCGGCGGCGAAGTTATCACGAGCGACCTCGGCCTTGAGCTTAAAGACACCCAGCTCGCACAGCTTGGTAAGGCTCGCCAGGTCAAGGTCTCCAAGGAGAATACCATCATAGTTGACGGCGCAGGCAACAAGGAAGCCATCGCTTCCAGAGTCGGTCAGATCAAGATGCAGATAGAGAACAGCACCTCTGACTTCGACAGAGAGAAGCTCCAGGAAAGGCTCGCAAAGCTCTCCGGCGGCGTTGCGGTCATCAAGGTCGGCGCAGCTACCGAGACAGAGATGAAGGAGAAGAAGCTCCGCATCGAGGACGCTCTTGCGGCCACCAAGGCAGCTGTCGAGGAAGGCAGCGTTGCAGGCGGCGGCGTCGCTCTGCTGAACGCAGTCGGCAGCGTCAAGGCTCTGCTTGAGAGCACCGAGGACGCCGATGAAAAGACCGGCATCAAGATAGTCCTTAAAGCTCTTGAGGAGCCCGTCCGCCAGATAGCCGCCAACGCAGGCCTTGAAGGCTCCGTTATCGTCAACGCTATTCTCGAATCCGGCAAGGTCGGCTACGGCTACAACTTCGCTAAGGATGAGTAATGCGACATGGCTGCCGCAGGCATCCTTGACCCCACCAAGGTCACTCGTTCCGCTCTCCAGAACGCGGCTTCCGTCGCGGCAATGGTCCTCACCACCGAGAGCCTTGTCACCGACAAGCCCGATCCGGCTGCCGACGCTGCGAACGCAGCTGCCATGGCTGCTGCCCAGGGCGGCGGAATGTATTAATTCCTTACCGGCAAAAAATCACAGGGGCTGCGAGCTTATCGCAGCCCCTTATTTCATGCCCGACGGCTCTTAAACGGCGGTCATATATAAAAATTAACTAAATATTAATATTTGGAACGGTATTTCCGTTTGACTTTTTAGAGGAAATGTGTTAAAATCCGATTAGGTCACATGGGGCAGGGGCGAGCCGTTTTTGACGGGCGGCTCATTTTTGCCCGATGCGGCACCGTATTTCGTTAAGATAAACATAAAACAGGAGGACAAGAAAATGAAAAAAGCAAAAGCGGTTCTTTCCTTGCTTATGGCTCTTGTGATGGCGCTCACCGGTATCATTACCGCCTTCGCCGCAGACCTTGAGGAGAAAGAACCCAATAATGAAATGGCGAAAGCCACCGTATTCGCTCTTGCCGACACGATCAAGGGCAGGCTCTCCGACGACGCGGATGTAGATTGGTTCTGCTTTGAAGCTAAAGAGGCAAGCCTCGTTACCGTCAAGCTTCAGCACAACATCGTCGATGCATCAGCGTCAAGCAGCTATTTTGACGTTAAGGTAAGGGATGCCAACGGCGTTGAAGAAGCAACCTTCACCAGCGCAGGCAGTGCAGCCGAAGCAGTTTCTCCCGCTTTCAGCGTAGCGGCAGGTAAGCATTATATCGTTGTCACCGGCGGTCAGGTCACTTCCACCACCCTTGACTATAAGCTCTCGGTTTCCGTTGACTCCACCGCTCTCTCCGAGAAGGAAAGCAACAATACCATCGAGACCGCAACTCCGCTTGAGCTGTCACTCAAGGGTGCTCCCAAGAGATACATCGGCACCATCGGTCACGAGGGCGACGTTGACTACTACAAGCTCACTATCCCCGAGAACGGCTATATCTATTATTACATCTATAACAGCAACGGCACCAAGGGCGTATATGACGTTTCCCTCATCGGTTATGTCAGCGGCGCTAACGGCGTTGCCGCCGCTCAGACCTTCGGCACCGTAAGCATCGGCAAGGATGACGCTTCCGTTATCAGCCCCTGCACCGGTCTCGCCAAGGGCACATATTATCTCAAGGTCTCCGGCTCTGTCGGCGGCTATCAGATAAGAGCCCTCTTTACCCCCTTCGGCAGCGCGGAGAAGGAGTACAACAACACCTTCAAGACGGCGGATACTCTTGACATGACCAAGACCTTCTACGGCTCCAACTTCGACAAGAACGACGTTGACGTTTATAAGTTCACCGTCACTCAGGAGAAGACCAAGCTCCAGTTCGTCTTTAAGGCCGACGCAAGTGTTACTACCGACGGCAAGTGGAACATTGTTGTTTGCGCTGCGGACTCTCAGATCCTTACCGGCGGCCAGCTCACCGCAGTGAGAAATGAGAAAGCGACCTACTCTCTCTATGATCTCAAGCCCGGTACCTATTATATAGTGGTCACTTCGGACTCCGCCACCCCCAACTCGGGTCTCTACACCCTGTCGTTTGAGACTATAACCGTTGACGACAGCGGCGACGGCAACAAGTCCTTTATACAAAAGATCAAGGATATCGACTGGTCGAAGTTCATCAACAGCTTTATTGACTGGATCGGCAAGATCAAACTCATTCCCATGCTCAAGGCCATAATAGAAAGCATCAAGAAGGTCATTGGCTCGTTAAAGTAATCTTAACCTTATATCCACAGAGGCTGCGGTTAATCCCGCAGCTTCTTTTTTGTTTAATGACGGAAAGAATTGTAAAAATCAAAATTAGACTTGATTTTTACGGCTTTATATATTAAAATGTATACATAATAGGGCGGTATACCCGAAAATAACCTGTAAAGGGTGATCAGATGTCAGAGAAACCTATCGGAGCTCCCGAGACTACGGTCGATGACGAGGCCGTTTTACGGCAGCTTAACCAACAAAAGAAGCTCTACCTCAGCCCCAAGCATTACGCCGCATATATTCTCTCAGGCTTCGGCGATAAGAACTGGGAGACCTTCAACGGCACAAACCTTTTCTTCTTCCAAACCACGTTTCTCGGCGCCCGTGCGGATGTGCTGAGCTATTCCTCGGTCGTTTGCAGTGTTATGGATACCTTTGATAATGCCATTTCCGGCCCGCTGATTGACCGCACAAGGACGAGATGGGGCAGGGTGCGCCCGTATCTGATACTCACGCTCCCGCTTTGGTTTATCGCCGTTTTCACGCCGTGGGTCCTTCCCGGCGGCATGAGCCAGGCTGCCATCTTCGTGTGGTTCCTTGCGCTGAATTATATCGGCTCGATAGCTTCGTCCTTCTATGACCCGAGCTATCAGGCGATACTCTTCAATATAACGCCGAATGTCGCCGAGCGAAACCGCCTCATTGCGACCGACGCATATGTTGACCTGGCGGGAGTTTGGCTCCCGTCGTTGTTCCCATTCCTCGTGGACTATCTGCCCCGCTCTATACCGTCGCGCTACATTTTCATGGGCGGCGCGTTCTTCTTTATTGCCAGTGTGCTGATATTCCGCACATACGGCTTCTTTGCGCTCAAAGAGCGAGTTCCCCTTGCCTCAAGGGAGGAGATGAAGCAGGCGAACATCATTCAGACAGTCAAGGCCGTCGGCACCTGCCGCCCGATGTGGGCGCTGCTGCTCAAGAATTTCTGGGGCGTCGGCAAGGGTATAGGCACCAAGGTCGAGAATTATTTCTGGCTCAACTGTATGGGTAAGATATCGACCGGCACCATAGCGGGTCTTTTCACCGGCCTACCGAGCTATTTCGTGCTCCCGCTCGCACCGAAGCTCACCAAGAAGTTCGGGCTTCGTACCCTCGGCGCAGGCAGCTATATTTTCTGCGGCGTCAGCTACCTCGTCATGTGGCTGATAGGCTATAACCCGACGGGCAACAAGCTGATCGACACGGTGTGGATAATTTTCGCCCTCACCGTTTGCGGCTCGCTCAACAGCATTCAGAGATATTGCAGCACGGCGCTTAAGGGCGACGTCTATGACTATGTCGAGTGGAAGTCGGGCATCAGAAACGAGGGCACCATAACCGCAGCGATGGGCTACATAACCCTGCTCTCAAATCAGGTCGCCACAGTGCTCAGCGGCCTTGTTATCAACGCTCTGCACTACAAGCCGCTGCTCAACGCAAACGGCGTCATCATCCCTCAGACCAATTCAAAAATGCTCTCGGGCATATGGATGATATTTGCCCTTGCTCCGGCTATCGGCAGGATAATGGAGGGCGTTTCGGTGCTGCTGTTCAACGTCCACGGCAAGACCCGCGACACGATGATGTATGAGCTTGCCAAAATAAGGGCGGCAAAGGTCATAGACACACAGGCCGCACCCGAAAAGACGGATAACGAATAAAATTTTCAGACAAAATGTCGGCAATGTACCGAATTTTCAGAAAACTCTTGCTTTTTAAATGTTATTATGTTAAAATGACTCGTAATATCTGAGAGTGTATAGTTTCTCTCGTCAATTTCTCGTATATTTAAGGAGGAAAAGAATATGACTCATCTCAAGAAGTCACTTGCAGTGCTGCTTGCTTTTGTCATGATCTTCTCGACCATGTCGATAGCCGCTTCTGCATTCGACGCGACGGTTGATGGCGGCTTCGACATCGGCTTCACGGTTGTTATGTTCAGAAAAGACAGCACAGGCAATTGGATTCAAACCACCAAGGCTAAGCCCGGTGAAGAGCTGAAAGCGGTTCTTTACATCGGCTCGGATTTCTACGGCAGCTCCGCAAACCTGCCCATCGTTTGGGACAGCGAGTATATGTCGTCGAAGTATGAGCACGGCGTAAATATTTCCAGCAAGATCAAGTATAACGGCGATTATATCGTTGAGAACGGCAAGAACATCGCTTCGCTTTACTCCATCAATGCCAATATATATGACGAAAGCCTTAAGGCTCAGCGCCTTACCTTCCTTGAGAATTACGGCGTTGTCGAAAGAGGCTACTTCAATACCCATGATTTCCTCTACACGCTTCTGATGGTGCGTGAGAAGGAGAATCTCCAGTGGAATAGGGACACATGGGCGGTTGAATTTGAATTCACCGTCAATGATAACGCCTATGTCAGGAATTCCGCCAACTACGGCGAAGTTAAGGTTCCCACCGAGCTTGCCTGCACTCCCGAGAGAGCGCAGCTCGTTGCCGGCACCCAGTATGACTTCTTCCTTGACTTCCCCAAGGGCGCACCCGACGGCACCAGAGCCGACAACACCAGCATGTATGATTATAACGCCAACCTTTCGACCACTCCCGGCGTTATAAGCGTATTCAGCGATGTTAAGCTCAACGCTAACGGCGGCAAGTTCGCGGACAACAGCGTTTCCAAGAATATCAGCGGCGTTATCGGTGATACTGTCACCGGTCTGTTTGACAACGCAAACGTACCCACCAACGGCGGCAAGCAGTTCCTCGGCTGGGCAAGGACTCCCGACGCGGAGAACGCAATGACTCAGGAGCAGCTTGCAAACTTTGCATATGACTACGACGAGCAGGAGCTCTTTGCTCTTTGGAGCGACGAAGTTACCAATACCTCCTGGAAATATGAAGTATACAAGATGGTTCTTGTCGAGAACGGCGACGGCACCTACAGAGGTGAATATGTCCAGACTCCCGACTATGTCAGCCCGAGCACCGAGGTCGCTGTTAACACTCCGATAAACGCTCCCGTTGAGCCTGAAACCGGTTTCGTTCTTGATACCGAGAAGTCGGTCACCGGCGGCGTTGCACAGGCAGGCAGCGACAATGTTCTCAAGGTATACTACAAGAGAGAGCTTCACACCGTTACCTACTATGATGAGGACGGCAGCATAGCGCAGAAGTTCACCGACGTTCCCTACGGCGCACCCGTTCCCGCTATCTCCGATAATAATGTTCCCACCAAGGAAGGTCACACCCTCACATGGGAGCCCACGATCCCCGCAAGGGTCGGCACCGAGGATCTTGCGTTCACCGCAAAGTTCACTCCTGTGACCTATACCTACACCTTTAATGCCAACGGCGGCGTATTCGCGGACGGCAGCGTCGTTAAGACCATGCTGTTCAACCACGGCGACGCCACCAAGGCTCCCGATACCGCTCCCACCAAGGAAGGCTATGTCTTCACCGGTTGGAAGCAGCTTGACGGCACAGCAATGCCCGAGAAGGCTGTCGGCGATTTGACCCTCTATGCACAGTACGAACCCGCCACCTTCACCGTCAGCTTTGACAGCGACGGCGGCAGCGCTGTTCCCTCTGAGGATCACAAGGCTGACGAAGAGATAAACAGCTTCCCCACTCCCACCAAGGATAATGCAATATTCGTTGGTTGGACTTACAACGGTCAGCGTATAAGCTATCCGTTCACCATGCCCGCCTCCAATATTACTCTTAAGGCGGCTTGGGAGTATATGGGTCCCATCACCGCGACTCTTACCTATGAATTCACCGGCGACGTTCCCGCAGGCGCTGAGACGCTTCTCCCCGCAAGCGGCAGCTACGAAGCAGGTCAGAATGTCACTCTCGCCGACAAGCCCACGTTCGACGGCTATGAGTTCCACGGCTGGTTCTATAGGGGTGAGCAGGTCTCCCAGATCATGCTGCCCGCAGACGGCGCAACCGTTACCGGTTACTGGACCGAGATCCCCGCTCAGAAGGGCACTATCAACTTCTATGACGGCGACAAACTCCTTTTCACTAAGACCGGTAATGTCGGCGAGCAGGAGGCAGCTCCCGTTCCTCCCACCAAGGAAGGCTACACCTTCGTTTGCTGGACTGATGCAAACGGCGGCGAAGTAACATTCCCCGT
>OHCB01000856.1_pt1 | contig 10197 bp, 11 predicted proteins | sample 1577501 | NCBI WGS metagenome assembly OHCB01 (sample SAMEA3879582, study PRJEB24766) | human gut metagenome | biome: human-associated habitat; feature: feces | place: USA | collected 1985/1987
CCAGGGGAGGTTCATGATGGACCTCCCAGAAGGACTCACTCTATCGGAGATTTAATACAGAGAAAGAACAGTAGTAGAGTTACTTCTCAGAATCCGTAAGATCGTTGATTTGCTCAGAAAAAAGTGATGTGTTGAGAAGATCGGATGGTGTGATCATTAATGCGTCTGCAAGGTTGAATAGTGTCTCCAAGGAAAAGCTTCTGATCATGTTAGGCGCTTCAATGGCGCTTAGATGAGAGCGGCTCATATTAGCCTTCTCTGCCAGTTGATCCTGAGACATACCACGTAATTTGCGCAGAGTTGAAATTGCAATACCAAGTTGGATAAAACGGTCTCTGTTCTTAAAGCTAACGCCTTCCTTGCTCATAAAAATGCCGCCCCTTTCTGGATAAAATTATATCTTGCCCGGCATTTTTTATCCGCTCTATAAAAAGAGCTATTGACTTATTTATAGAGCATTATATAATTAAAAAGAGCAGAACGACGATTTATAAAGCGAGATGAGATAGCGGTGGAAGACGTTATTGAATCAGCAGGCTGGAAAAACAAAAGGAGATTTCCGCAATGCGAAAATCTCCTGAGCTACAACAGATTACCAAGTCATTTTCATGGAGTTTGCCACTCCACGGGAAAGCTAAACCCTATTTTTTCTTCCGTATTATAGCATATTGCACATTGAAATGCAATTGCCTCAGCGGCGAAATGGAAGAAAAAAGTGTGATTTTATCAGCGCACGGCAATATTTGTCGAAGAAATACCTTGATTTGAAAGTTTAGCGCAGTCAAACCGGCAGTCTGGATGGATTTAAAATAAGATCCACACCCAATATGATCACTGCACAAGGAGGAATTACGAAATGGCAAAGGGTGAGAATATCTTCAGACGGCGGGATGGTCGCTGGGAAGCTCGCTATAGCAAAGGGCGCGAGCTATCTGGAAAAATCAAGTATGGATACTGCTATGGAAAAACATACCGTGAGGCCAAAGAGAAAGCAGAAAAGTGCAAAGCGGCGTTAGCAAGCGGAAATCCCTTGCCAACATCCAGGACCCCAAATCTGTTTTCCGCCTATTGTATGGGGTGGCTTCACGCAAAGAAAAGCAAGGTGAAAGAATCAACATATATCAAGTATAGCACAGTAGTTGAAAAGCACATCATTCCCAAGCTTGGTGATTGCTGCCCTTTGGGATTTACTACGGAACTGATGGACGAGTTCATCAGAGAATTGCAGTTTGAAGATGAGCTGGCACCAAAGACCGTACATGATATTCTGGTCGTGCTGCACGGGATATTAAAGTTCACTGCTTCAAAGTGCAAGGGAGTCTTTCCTACCGTGGAGATCAACTATCCGAAGATAGGAAAAAAGGAAATGCGCGTTTTGTCCAGAGAGGAACAAGAGCGCTTCATTTCATATCTGCAAAAGGATTTGGATCCATGCAGATTTGGTATCTTGCTGGCGCTGTGTACAGGCATCCGAATTGGCGAACTCTGCGCGTTGCGTTGGGAATACATTTCTACAAGAGATAACGCAATCAAAATTGTAGAGACGCTGCAAAGGCTGCGTGATACCAGCGCATCACAGAATGCTCGAACGAGAATCGTAATCGGTCCACCCAAAAGCGATACCTCCGTGCGAACAATCCCTATGACGGAATACGCGGCTGGGCTTTGCAGGCACATGAAGCCGCAAAGTTCAGCCGCATATGTTTTGACTGGAACGGACGCATTCATGGAACCACGGGTATTGCAGTATCGATTGGAGAAGTACACGCAGGCATGCGGCCTGGAGGGGGTGCATTTTCATACACTTCGCCACACATTTGCGACACGTGCCGTTGAGGTCGGCTTTGAGATCAAATCGCTGTCCGAAATCCTGGGCCATGCCTCTGTCACAATCACGCTGGACCGATACGTGCATTCTTCGTTGGAATTGAAAAGGGACAATATGCAAAAGCTGAATGCTGCAGGGATGTAATCTCTGCGCAGTCAAAAATCAGTGTTATCAGATGATATTGAATCAGAAAAAGCCTTGCTGTGCGGGGCTTTTTCTTTGCTTTTGTAGCAGAGTGGCAAACTCCATGAAAATTCCGATTGTGGATCAGCAAATCATTCGCAGTAATAAAAATGATTTGCTTTTTTCTTGGACACAACATAGTGGGCACTCACTCAGTAATAACATCATGTACCATAAATGAGGTAATCGAATGAAGAGGGAACGGAATGCAAAGCAAGCTTTTATTGAGGGGACAGTTCGTGTTGTGGCCAGGGATGGATTAGACAAAACGACAACGAAAGCAATCGCAACAGAAGCTGGCCTGAGCGAGGCATATATCTATCGCTGCTTTGAGAGCAAAGAGGCGCTGCTGTGTGCTGCCTTCCACATGGAAGATGTCGCTTTCGCATATTTTCTCAAGCAAAACCTCGTGGGCATGCATATACAGAATGCTCCATGGAAGGACAGAGCGTTTCAACTGTGGTCAGCAAGCTGGAGGTTCATTCTTGGAAGGAAGGACGACTGCCTCTTTTACCTTCGATACTACTATTCTGCGAATTGCCGCACTTATGCATACGAGGAGCATCTCCAATGTTTTCAGGAGCTATTTGCAGCGGTGGAACAGACTTTCAAACCGGAAGCCAATGTCAACATGCTACTTCATCAGATTTTTGACACGATGCTGTCTTTTGCCGCAAGAGTGCTTGGCGGCGAAATGCCGGATGATGATGCGACCACGCAGTGGGCATTTGAACAGATATACAGCTTTGTTGTACCTAACGTTCGTGAAGAGCTTTTGATCCCATCTGGCTCAACACCGGCCTGACGGTGCAGCTACTTAGAGATTAAGAGTGTAGGGATGTGGGATATATGGCGTCAACAGCGACCGGCTGTTTGGCAGAGAAAAGCTCTGCCGATGTGATCATTCAGATAGCAAAGCCTGTACTGCGGCAGAAGAAGCTGTTCCTGCTAACGAAGCGTGTTTTTGACATAGTATGCTCCTTTTTGGGCCTGCTGATTTTAGCAATCCCGATGATGATCATTGCACTGATTGTCACCATAGACTCACCAGGCGCTCCGATTTTTAAGCAGGAGCGGCTCGGCATCAATGGGAAGCCGTTTATGATCTATAAATTCAGATCCATGTGCCTTGATGCGGAGGAAAACGGTCCCCAGTGGGCGGATGAACAGGATCCAAGATGCACGCACTTTGGCCAAATCCTTCGGCGCACTCGGCTGGACGAGCTTCCCCAGCTTTATAACATCCTGCGAGGCGACATGAGCTTCGTTGGCCCACGGCCGGAGCGTGCTTATTTCTACCGAGAATTTGAGAAATATATTCCAGGCTTCTCCAACCGCCTGCTGGTCACGCCGGGGCTGACCGGGTATGCACAGGTAAACGGTGGATACTCCCTGAAGCCGGAAGAAAAGATCATCTACGATATGGAATACATTGAACGCCAATCCATCGCCCTTGACATCAAATGCCTCTTAAAGACCGTACATATCGTTTTTTCTCATGAGGGAGCCAGGTGATATTGGCGCGTTAGGGTCCTTAAACCGGGACAAGAAACAAGTAAGAGAGATCGTGAAAAAATGAAACGTGACATCCTTTTCCTCTGCCAGTTTTTCTATCCAGAATACAATTCCTCCGCAACGCTCCCTTTTGATACTGCCAGTTATTTGGCGCAAAACGGATACTCTGTCGGTGCCTTGTGCGGCTACCCAAGGGAATATAACACCAGCGGTGAGGTTCCGGTTAGAGAAACGAAGGATGGCGTTTCCATTCGTCGGCTTCACTATATGCAGCTCAACCGACGCAGTAAGCCCGGCAGACTGATCAACTATTTTTCTTTTACACTCTCGGTCCTGCTCCATATTTTCGAAATCAAGGATTACCAAGCGGTCATCGTCTATTCGAATCCACCGGTGCTTCCTATCGCCGCAATCTTGGCCAATAGACTCTTTAAAACGAAAATCATTTTCGTGTCCTACGATGTTTATCCTGAAGTTGCCTATGCCTCGGGCAGTCTGAGAGAAGGAAGCACCGTTTCAAGTGTGATGCAGCGAATCAATAGAAGCCTCTTCCAACGCGCTGAATCCGTCGTTGCATTGACCGATGAGATGCGGGAATACCTTCTTGATCATCGACCTGAGCTTTCCGCAGACCGCATTGTCACCATCTCCAATTGGGCGCATGAAGCAACAGCTGGCAGCAAGTCCGTAGCACGGGCTGAACTGGGATATACAGATGAGGACTTTATCGTTGCCTACTTTGGCAATATCGGTATCTGTCAGGATGAAACAGCCTTGATTCAGGCGATGGATCAATTGGCAGATTACAAGAATATCAAATTTTTAATTGCCGGGCACGGAAACAAAATGCCATCAGTCCGACAGGCGGCAGAATGGCTTCCCAATGTCAGAATCTGCGATTTTCTCACCGGAACTGCTTTTGAGCATGCGGTCGCTGCCAGTTCCTGTGGCATTGTCAGTCTCGAACAGGGGCTGACCGGTATGTGCGCCCCCAGTAAATATTATAGCTATCTGCAGGGCGGTTTGCCAATTCTGGCTGTTGCGGAACAGAACTCCTACTTATCAAAGGAAGCCTTGCATTCTGAAATCGGACTATGCTCAGATGTGGGAAATGGTGCGCAGCTCGCCCAGAATATCTTGCAATTGTATCGTAACCCGGAACTGTGCAAAAGAATGTCAGACAATGCAGTGAGACTATACACGGAAAGGTATGCAAAGGGCATCGGCTTGAACAAGTATGTCGCCTTGCTCAAGAACGTATTACGCACGGCCAACTAAGGAATTGCTTTTCATGAAATACATATTCATTAACTCTGTCTATGGATTTGGAAGTACAGGCAGAATTATCGCAGATAAATGTGAACAGCTCAAAAACGAGGGCCATGAATGTGCTGCCGCATATGGAAGAACATGTGCAGATAACGGCGCGGCACAATTGATTCGAATCGGCACGAAGCCGGATTATCTGTTTCACGCAGGAATTACGCGCTTATTCGATTTGAATGGATACGGCTCCAGAGCGGCAACACAGCGATTGCTTTCGCAAATCGAGCATTTTCAGCCAGATGTGATTTGGCTGCACAACCTGCATGGCTACTATTTAAATATTGAACTGCTCTTCAAATGGTTGAAGGAGCATTCTCAAATCAAAATCCTTTGGACGCTTCACGATTGCTGGGCATTTACCGGACACTGTGCTCATTTCAGCGCCGCCAAATGTGACCGCTGGAAATCCGGCTGCGGAGATTGTCCACAGCTGAAGGCATATCCCAAAACATATGGGGCGGATCACACGCAGAGGAACTACCGGCAGAAACAGGCGTGCTTTACTGGCCTTGCGAACTTGACGATCATTGTTCCATCGGAGTGGTTGGCCCGGACAGTGAAGCAAAGCTTCTTAAAAGAGTACCCTGTTGAAGTAGTACACAATCAGATCGATAAAAGCCTGTTCAAGCCAACACCGAGTGATTTCCGAGAACAATACGGATTGGACGGGAAAACAGTTATTTTGGGTTTAGCCAGCGTTTGGGATAAGGAGAAAGGACTGCTCGATTTTTGCCGGCTGCGGGAAAAGCTGGACAGCCGGTTTGCAATCGTCTTGGTAGGCGTGACGGATAAGCAAAAAAGCAGGCTCTTGCCGGGCATCCTGGCCCTGCCCCGTACAGCCAATCCTGGAGAGTTGGCCGAAATATACAGTGCGGCAGACGTGTTCGTCAATCCTACGCACCAGGATACATACCCAACGGTAAACTTGGAAGCCAGAGCCTGCGGGACGCCAGTCATCACCTATGATGTCGGTGGCAGCCCTGAGAGTGCAGGCGGAAAGTACATTGTAAAAGAAAATGATATTGACGGGCTGGCAGAGCAAATTTACAAACTGACGGAACGAGAAGCGGTGGAGCTATCTGTATGATTATTTTGGGACCATTGTTCCCAGAGAAACGGGAACAGGAAATTATATCCGCATCAAAACGAGGCGTCTCCAATGCAGCGAATAACTTTCAATGGAATCTGATTAAGGGAATCCATGCGAATACAGATGAACCACTGATTGTTATCAATGCCCTGCCAGTTGGAACATGGCCTAAAAACTTCAAAATCTTTCACCTGAAAGATACAGACTGGTCCTGTGAGAACATAGTCGGCCATGAGGTCGGCTGCTGGAATATCCCGCTCGTAAAACAATTCATGCGAATGAGGAAGGTACGGGCGTGGCTGAAGAAGTATCCGTGTGAATCGGAAGTTCTGATCTTCACAGCATATCTTCCGTTTTTGTGGGCTGTCAATAAACTGAATCCCGAATACAAAGTAACGGCAGTGATTACGGATATCCCCGAGTTTTATGATATGCACCGGGTTTCTTCATTCAGGAAACTCTTGCGGAGAATCCACTGCAAAATTGTTTATCACTTTATGGCAAGGGTAGATCGTTTCATTCTCCTGACGGAACAAATGGCTGTGCCTTTGCATGTAGGTGATCGCCCATACCTCGTGATGGAGGGAATGTGCGGAGATGTTGCAGATGAACCGCCGGTTTCAAAGCCTCAACCGTTTTCCATGCTATATACAGGACGGTTGAACCGGCGCTATGGCATTGAATTGCTCCTCCAGGCGATGAAGGAGTTACCGGATCCTGATATTGAATTGTGGCTGTGCGGCTCCGGTGAAATGGAGGAAGAAATTCGCACGTATGCTGCGCAGGATTCCCGTATTCGCTTCTTCGGTTTTTTACCACATGAGGAAGCGGTGCAGTTGCAGAAGCAAGCAACCGTGCTTGTCAATCCAAGAACCAATCAGGGCGAATACACGAAGTACAGCTTTCCTTCCAAGACTATGGAGTATATGGCATCGGGCCGTCCGGTCATGATGTTTCGTCTGGACGGGATACCCGGAGAGTATGATCCATTCTTAACTTATATTCCAGAGGAGAGCGCTGCTTCCATTCGGAATACGGTGGAATCTCTCAGAGAATTAAGCCCATCAGAGCTGGATGCGATGGGCGCGAAAGGGAGAGATTTTGTACTGAAGAATAAAAATCGAAATGTGCAAATGCACCGGGTCCTGGACTTCATTCATAAGGAGCAAAGCAACGCATGACAATTGTACCTCTGTTCCTGCTGACGCTCGGTGCGATCAATTGGGGATATGCATATCCGCTGGTGTTCCTGTTTGTAGCTCTGTTGCGGCAGCGAATGCTTGGCAGAGAAATCTATTTTAACTTCTTGTATGCGCCAGGCTTTTGGCTGCTGCTGTCTGCAGGCATGACATATGCCCTGATTGGAATGCGGACGATCTCGGGTGTGTACCACCATGGAATTCTGCCAGTCGTCGCATTCGCAATCGGTTGGCTCATCGCTGAGGGAAGTTCTGATAAACAAATCCGAGATGGCATTTTGGCGCTGGCAGCCGGATTTGGAACTTACGCAACCTTGAATATGCTGGTCAACATCGGAAATAACCGATACCGTTTGATTGATTTCTGGACAGGTACATATCGAGCTGCAACGGGATCCGGCGCACTAAATACGCTGCCGATCTCAGTTACCCCCTATGCGGTGAAGTTCGAGAAAAGACTCCCGGTAAAGATCCTGTTCCTTGCGTTGTTTTTTGCCACAATTCAGTACATGTTCATGCTGGGAACACGAACACAATTTGCAATTCTTCTGCTGATTGTGATTCTTGCCGCACTGCAATTCGCATACAGCGCGCATGGTATTGCTGGAATTTTGAAATGTCTTGGAATCATGGTCGTTATCAGCCTGATTGCGTTTCTGTTCTACCATTTCAATGTATTGTCCATCAGGGATTATATCCTAAGTACAAATCTGGCGGCGCGCTATGAGCGGCGGGCATCCTTAGAGAATTCGGATTCTTTCCGCTTTCAAAGCTTTTGGATCGGACTGCGTGAATTGATTCAGTACCCGATGGGTGGCCGAGCCAGTCAGATATATCGCCACAACATGTGGTTGGATGTTGGCAGAGTTTCAGGAATTATTCCATTTTGCCTGTTGCTGATTTACTCCATTAAAAACTTCGCCAATGTGACGGTGATATGGAAAAACCCAAAAATCCTTCCGTCGCTGCGATACCTTCTTCTGTTCCTGTATATCGGCGCGTATGTCAATTGCTTTGTTGAACCAATTTGGGAAGGTGCATTGAACTTCTTCCTTGCTCTGTGCGTAGTGGATGGAATGGTCAGTGCAATGATGAGGAGATTAGAGAATGACCCCAATTCAGAAGAAAGTGTTCCAGATGCTTCAAATCTTCACGCAGATCTGTGATCGGTTGCAGTTGAAATACTTCTTAGTATGTGGCAGTGCGCTGGGGGCGGTTAAGTATGGTGGTTTTGTCCCTTGGGATGATGATGTCGATGTCGCGCTATTCCGCAATGATTATGAACGCTTCTGCAAGGAAGCTCCGGCTTTGCTTCCAAAACAGTTTTTCCTTCAAAACTTTCAATCAGATCCTGCATTTCCTGCTATGAGTGGTGCAAGGATGGTGTCCAAGCGCAGAGAGATATGCTCCAGTGCTTGCCCATGGAGAAGTTTCCGAGATGGAGGAAAGCACTTCGGGCCAATAAACCGGTTATGATTTCTGACCTACAGAGATTGGAGAGAGTCTATCCGGATGAAGCGGCTTTCTTTCGGGAGTATGGGGTGACTACACTGCTGGCGGCACCATTCTCCAAGCGGATCAATCAGGGATTCATTGCCGTGGACGATCCGACCCGCTATACGGATGACCCGGTTTTCCTGTTCATCGCCTCCTATGCAGTAGTACTGGAACTCAACGAGATCAAACAGCAGCAGTCCCTTTTGGCTGCCACAAAAGCCTCCAAGTACAATCCGGAGGACATCCATATCAATTTCTTTGGCGGTATGGAGATCATCGGACCAAAAGGAACGCTGACCGGAGAAGATATCAAAGCGGACCAGTGCTACCTGCTCCTGGCATATCTTATCCTGAACCACAAAAAGAATTTCTCCATTGACACCTTGGCAGAGATCATCTGCCCATACGACGAGCTCGACTCGCCGTATAAGGTCGTCAACAATATCGTTTACCGCCTGCGGCGCACTCTTTCTGTCATCGGCCTCAACAAGCTCGTCGTCGGCAAGAACGGCACATTCCAAATCAATCCTGACTATAATATTCATACAGACTTTGACCGTTTTGAGGATGCCTGCATTCAGCTGAAGACAGAAGAAAACCCGGATATGCGGCATTCCCTCTACCACAGCGCAGTCGATATGTATAAGGGACAGTTGCTCCCAAGATGCGAACATGAGTTGTGGCTGATGCAGTTGTCTATGTACTATCAGTCGCTGTATCTGCAGATCACCAAGGGATATGTCCGCGTAAAAAAGGAGTGCAAGGATTATATTCTGGCACAAAAGACGGCCATTGATGCCCTGCGCTTCGACCCGAAGGACAGCGAACTGAACATGTATGCGATCCTGACCATGGGATTCCAGGGAAACCTCTCTATGGCGCAAACATACTATACGGCGGCGAAGCCCTATCTGGCGTTAGAGCATGCCGAGGTCATCAAGAAGTATTTGAATATAAAATGAGAGCAACTTGAGGTTGTTCCGGAGGTTGCAGCTGAGGTTGTAGCGGAGTTTACGCAGTAGGTTGTTCCAGAGGTTGCGGAGGAGGTTATACAGGAGGCTGCACAGTAGGTTGCAGTAGAGGTCACAGAAAAGTCATACAGGAGGTTGTCCAGCAGGTCACGGCTGAGGTTGCCCGCCCGTTATCATTGGTTATCGGATGCGTCCGATAGATGATGCGGGCGGGTGATTTTTTTGCTGTGCAGGAGACAGTATTACGCCGTTGGTCACCACAAGGCCGGTTTGCGCCCCTTGTGTACGGATCTGTACGGCCCTCCTGTGCCGCAGACAGCCTATCATTCTAATATTGCGTCCTGCTCCCGGAGCCATTGCGCTCCGGGAGCCTTTTTGCATTTTGGGGCGTTTTTGCCACGCTGCCGTGGCCCTCCGTTTTCGAGGTTTGCTTCACCACAGAATCTCGAAAAAACGGAGGACAGAAAATGTCGTATCACAATGACCCCTATCGGGTCGATTATTTGAAGATATATCCCTGCTTAAAAGAACGACCGGATGTGTTGGAAGTCTTGAAGAAAAGCGACCGCAAGATGAAATACATGGAGG
>OHCB01000858.1_pt1 | contig 10173 bp, 6 predicted proteins | sample 1577501 | NCBI WGS metagenome assembly OHCB01 (sample SAMEA3879582, study PRJEB24766) | human gut metagenome | biome: human-associated habitat; feature: feces | place: USA | collected 1985/1987
TGGTCAGCCCACGGCTGTTCCGCCCGCTGGCGGGGCCCAACCGGGCGTTTTATGCAGAGCTTTTGCTGCTGCTCTGGGAGGAGTGCCGCCATACGGCAGATTACAGCATTTCCCGCGCCGAGGCCGTCTCCCGCGCCGAGGATTATTTTGCCGCGCTGGCAAAGCCGCTGGCGCTGGACGCCGACGGCGCGGGCGATGAGGACGAGCAGCCCACCCGCGACCCCCACACGCTGGCGGTGGGCTTTTTGCTGCGTCTGCGCCGCACCGGCTGGCTGGAGGAGCAGCCCGGCAGTTATGAGAGTGAGCCGACCTTTGCCTTTATGCCGGAAGTCACCCCGCTGCTGGACGCGCTGGAAGAGATATTGAACCCCCGGGTGGTCACCTATACCGGCAAGCTGTACAAGGCGTGGCAGCTGCTGGGCAGCATCGGGCAGGAAAAAAGCCCCTACGAGAACGTGCTGCGGGAGGTGGCGGCAGACCTTGAGACCCTGAACAAGTCTCTGCGCGCCCTCAACGCTTCCATCGGGCATTATATCGACCGCCTGACCCATAACCGCACCCCGCAGGAGGTGCTGGAACTGTTCGACCAGTACGAGGAAAAGGTGGTGGCGGCGGCGTACCACCGCTTTAAAACCAGCGATAACCTGTTCAATTATCGCGCCTATCTGGAAGAAGAACTGGACGACTGCGAGCAGAACCAGCTGCCGCGCTTAGCGCTGGATTACGCCCGGGTGGAGCGCTGCGCCCCCGGCGAGGCGGCGCCCCGGGTGCGTGCCCTCATCCAGCAGCAGCGGGACGCGCTGGAAGAGATGAGCACCCTGATGAAGGAAATCGACGCCAGCCACATCCGCTACCGCAAGCGTGCGGTGCAGCGGGCACAGTTTTTGCTGCTCAGCGACCGCTCGGCGCAGGGCAGCGTCACCGCTCTGCTGCGCCGCTATGCCGAGGAGATCAAAACGCCCGACCAGCTGTTCGCGCCGGATGACGGCCCGGTGGCAAAGCACCTGCACCTCTACCCGGCGGCGGTGTTCGGGGCAAAGCCCCTCTACCCGCCTGCCGCGCCCCGCAGCGAAACGCCGCTGGCCCCGGTGCGGCAGGCCGGGCTGGACGCGGAGCAGCTGCGCAAAGAACAGCAGCTGCTGCTGGATTACGCCCGGATGGCCGTGACCGAGGAAAACGTGGGCCTGCTGGCAAAACAGGCCCTTGCCGCCCGCAGCGCGGTGGCCGCCTCCACGCTGGCGGAGGAATACCCCCGCGATTTTGCCCGCATCATCGGCCTGCACACCTATTCCCAGTCGCCGCACCGGGAGTATGATATCACCCTGACCGGAAACTGGGTGGAGCGCGGCGGCTTCCGGTTTCAGGATTTTGTCCTGACCCGCCGCAAGGAGGTAAACACGGATGGCAACCATTGATCTGCTGGAAGAGACCGCAAACTATCTGCTCAACCACTGCTTTGTGCTGGGCGGCGTGGAGGATCAGCGGGCAAAATACCTCTATGTGCAGGATCATCTGCCCGAGGTGCGGGCCGTGTTTGCGCCGCTGGGCTATGCGGTAACGCTTTACCCGGCTCCGCTGCAGGCGGCGGCGCTGGTCAACGAGCATGAGGGCAGTCAGGCCCGGCTGCTGAAATACGAGAGCATCCTGCTGCTGGTGCTCCGCCTGCTCTATCTGCAAAAGCGGGAGAGCCTTGCCGCCAGTGCCGATCAGGTGCTGGTCACGGTGGAAGAGGTGCAGACAGAGCTGCAGAAGATGAACCTGCCCCGGCGGCTGGACCAGCGCACGCTGGAGGAGCTGATGCGCACCCTGCGCAGGTATAATCTGGCCCGCCCGGTGGGGCGGCTGACCGGTCTGGACAGCCGCATCGAGGTGTTCCCCACGGTGCTGCTGGCGCTGCCGGATGCCGACCTTGCGGATGCCGCCGCCGAAAGCGCCCGCACCCGCACCGAGCTTGGCCTGTACGAGCGCCCGGAGGGCGCAGACATGGAAGCAGGGGAGGGTGAAGCATGATCGAACTCAAGCGCCTGAAACTGATCAACTGGCACAACTTTGAAAATACCACCTTCGACTGCGCCCGCCTGACCTATATGATCGGCGTGAACGCCGTGGGCAAGACCACCATTCTGGACGCCATCCGCTACTGCCTTACCACCAACCGCAACTTCAATGCGCTGGGCAATAAGAAAAGCGGCCGCACCCTGCAAGGCTCTGTCCACGCCAAGCAGCGCGGCGAAAACGCCTACCGCCGCCCGGGGCATACCGTGGCGTATATCGGGGCAGAGTTCTGGGACAGCGTAAAGCACACCAGCTTTGTCATCGCGGTGCGGGTGGAGTCCGAGGGCCCCATGCAGGAACTGCACCCCGGCGACCAGACGTGGTACATCTCCGAGGACGGCATCACGCTGGAGCAGCTGCCCTTCATCGACCCGCGCACCGGTGCGCCCAGCGCCAAGGAGGACTTCAAGCCCGCCGAGGGGCGGCTTTCCTACACCCGCAGCCCCAGTGAGGCGCGGGACCGCATCTGCCGCGCACTGGGCATCGGGCGCGCAGCCAGCCCGCTGGGCAAAAAGTTCAACGAGGTGTTCCAGATGGGCACCAGCATGGACGAGATCCCCAACTTCCGGGAGTTCCTGTACCAGTACATCCTGCCCCAGCCGGAGCTGGATCTGGAAGCGCTGCAGGGCGACCGGCTGGAGCTGGAGAACCTGCACGCTGTGCTGGCCGAAGCCCAGACCCGCGCCGATGCGCTGGACGAGATCGTCCGTTTTGGCCGCGAAGCCACCGAAAAACAGACCGAAGCCCTTGTGAACCGGGGTGCCGCCCTGCTGGCGCGCGCCGCTGCCGATGCCGGGGAAAAGGCTGTCTGGCAGGAGCGGGTAGACGCCGGACGCCGCCAGCAGGAGACGCTGCGCACCCGCTACGCCGAAGCCAAGACCGCCGAAGCAGAAGCCCGCCGCGCCTACCTGACCGCCCACAGCGCCGCCGGTGCCAGCGGCGAGGGCCGCGCACTGGATGCCCTCAGCGAGGAGCTGGCGCACCGGCAGACCGCACTGGATGCCGCCGCCCGCCGCGCCGACACCGCCGAAAAAGCCGCCGAAAAGACCGGCAACCTGCTGGCGGTGCTGCGCCGCAGCGGCTTTGCCGCCGGACAGAAGATGGCAGACCTGACCCCCGACACTCTGCCCGCCCTGACCGACTGGCTGACCGCACAGGAAAAGCCGCTGGAAGAAGCCTATTTTGCCGCCCGGCAGCACACCGCCGCCTTGCAGCGGCAGCAGACCGAGAAACGCGCCGAGCTGGATGCCGTATCCGGCGGCAAGTGGGTGTACCCCCACGGCGATGCCGCCACCCGGGTGCGGGACGCCGTGAATGCCGAGCTGAAAAGCCGGGGCATGGAGCCGGACGCCCGCATCTTCTGCGAACTGCTGAGCGTGGAGGACGAAAGCTGGCAGGACTGCGTGGAAGCCTGTCTGGGCGACCGCCGGTTCGATATCCTTGTGCCGCCCGCCCACTATGCCGCCGCAAAGAGCGCTTTTGTGGCGCTGAAAGAGAAAGTCGGCCCCATCAGCCTGCTGGACACCCCGGGTCTGCGCAAGGCCAACCGCCGCGCCGACACTGCCCCCGCCGACAGTCTGGCGGCACAGGTCACCAGTGAAAACCCGCTGGCCGCGCAGTACGCCGACACCATTCTGCGCCGCATCGTCTGCTGCGACACCCCCGACACGCTGGAAAACTACCCCGACAGCGCCACCCGGGACCTTCTGCGCCACCATCCCTTCCGGTTGGAGCGTCTGCGCACCCCGCAGCGCTATATCGGTCTGGAAGCCCGCCGCGCCCGCGCCGGGGCACTGGCAGGGGAGATGAACGCCCTTGCTGAGGAGGTGCGCGCCGCCGCACAGGCAGAGCAGAACCTGAAAGCCGCCTACAGCCAGTACCAGACCCTTTTGCGCGGCACCACGCTGGAAGAACTTGCCGCTTTGTGGGACGCCCGCGCCGCCCTGACCGCCGCCCGCGCGGCGGTGGACAAGCAGGCCGCAAAGCTGGCCGAGTGCCGCGAGAATCCGCTTTTGCAGCAGCTGTATAAGGAGGAAGAGGTGCGCGAGGCCGCATGGGAAGCCGCCCGCACTGCCGTGGAGCAGACCGGCGGCGATCTGCGCGTGTGCGAAAAACAGATCTCCTCCTGCGAAGCGGAGCAGCAAAAGGCGGTGGACACCGCCGAAAAGAGCGCACAGGCCGCAGAGAGCTTTTTTGCCGCCCACCCGCTGGTGGAGCCTCTCTCCCGCAGCCGTCAGCAGGCGCTGACCGGGCCGGATAAATCTCCCCGCGCCGCCGCGCAGGCCGCCGAAAAGGCACAGGCCAAGCTGGACGATGCCCTGACCGTCTACCTGAACAGCACGCTGGAACCGGCACAGAAAGCCTATAACCAGCGCTATGTCTGCGATTATCCCTTGGGTCTTGCCGGGCTGGAACAGTACCGCGCCCAGCATGAGAGCCTTGTGCGCATCGACCTGGAGCGCTACGCCGCCCGCCTGGAACAGGCGCAGCGGGACTGCAAGGACCGCTTCCGCAAGGATATTTTGTTCCGCATGAAGGACGATATCTTCAACGCCCGGCGGCAGTTCCGGGAGCTGAACAAGGTCATGGAGCAGCTGACCTACGGCGAGGAAGTCTACCGCTTTGAGCTGGAACCCAGCCGGGACCCCCAGCTGGCCGCCTTCTATCAGGTCATTGTGGACAAGGGCAACCAGCAGATGACCGATGGCGACTCGCTGGACAACCTTGCCGCCACCGCCGACCCCGTCTACGAGCGGCAGGTGGACGCGCTGATGGAAAAGATCATGGCCGATGTGGACGAGAACACCCGGGCCCGGCAGGAGGGCCGCACCACCTCCGGTGCCACCCTCTCGGATTATGTGGACTACCGCACCTATCTGGACTATGACATCAAGGTGACCAACACCGTCTCGGGCCAGCAGGCCTATCTTTCCCGCGTCAGCCGCGATTCCTCCGGCGGCGAGAATCAGGCGCCCTTCTATGTGGCCATCTGCGCAAGCCTTTTGCAAATCTACCAGAAGAGCGAAAACAGCATCCGTCTGGTGCTGCTGGACGAAGCCTTCAGCAAGATGACCAGCGACCGCATCCGCCCCATGATGGAACTGTTCCGCCGCCTGCAATTGCAGGTGCTGCTCATCTCCACCGTGGAAAAGAGCACCGCCATCCAGCCCTATTGCGATATCACCTACTCCATCGTCCGCCACGGCGACGCCAACGCCATCGCACCCTTTGTCCGCCTTGCAACAGAATGATGCAAAACAGAGCTTGACATCAAAAATAAACTTTGCTATACTGTTTTTTGCTCATCGGAGGGCTGTTTCAACGTAATTGAAAGGCCGGATAAGATGTCATCGTTCGTGTTTCCCGGAGGCTGTGTGCACCGTAGTGCCGCAGCAGAAGAGGGAACGCACCGGAGCGGTGGTTCTTATCCGGCCTTTTTGCATATGTGAAGTTCAAAAAGGAGAAGCTATGCCAAAGGAAACCATCCAATTGTCCGATCATTTTACCTATTCCCGCCTGCTGCGGTTCGTGCTGCCCTGCATCGGCACCATGCTGTTCACCTCCGTCTACGGCATCGTGGACGGGTTGTGCGTTTCCAACTTTGTGGGCAAAACGGCCTTTGCGGCGGTCAACCTCATCATGCCGCTGCCGCAGCTGCTGGGCACTGTCGGCTTTATGCTGGGCACCGGCGGCAGCGCCATCGTTGGTATCACGCTGGGCGAGGGTGACCAGAAAAAAGCCGACCGCTATTTTACCATGTTTCTGCTGGCAGCGCTCATCTCGGTCAGTGTGCTGGCCGTGCTGGGCATCCTGCTCCTGCGCCCAGTCGCCATGCTGCTGGGCGCAAAGGGCGAGCTGCTGGACTACGCCGTGCGCTACGGGCGCATCCTGATGCTGGCGCTGCCGCCCTTTGCGCTGCAAAATATGTTCCAAAGCTTTTTCGTCACCGCCGAAAAGCCGCTTCTGGGCTTCTGGTTCACCGTAGGTGCAGGCTGCACCAACATGGTGCTGGACGTGGTGATGGTGGGTATGCTGCACTGGGGCGTGGAGGGCGCTGCCGTTGCCACCCTTATCAGCCAATTGGTGGGCGGCGTGCTTCCGGTGTTCTACTTTATCGACCACCACAATACCAGCCGCCTGCACCTGTGCAGAACACAGTTTTACGGCCGCGTGCTGTGGGATGCCTGTATCAACGGTTCTTCTGAGCTGATGACCAACCTTTCCATGTCGCTGGTCAATATCCTGTATAACTTCCAGCTGCTGCGGCTTGCCGGAGAAAACGGCGTGGCGGCTTACGGCGTCATCATGTACGCTGCCTTCCTGTTTGTGGCGGTGTTCGTGGGCTATGCCGTGGGCAGCGCACCCATCGTCAGCTTCCATTACGGCGCGCGCAACCATGCCGAGGTGCATAACCTCTACCAGAAGAGCCTGCGCCTCATCGCCGTGGTAGCTGTGAGCATGACCGCCGTATCCATGGTGCTTATTCCCTATGTGGCACGCATCTTTGTGGGCTACGACGCCCAGCTGCTGGCGCTGACCAGCCGCGCCTTCCGGCTGTATGCGCTGAGCTTCCTCATCATGGGCTTCAACGTATATGCGTCCTCCTTCTTCACGGCGCTGGGCGATGGCGTGACCAGTGCCCTCATCTCCTTTCTGCGCACGCTGGTGTTCCAGCTTGCCGCGCTGCTCCTGCTGCCCGCCCTGTGGGGCATTGACGGCGTGTGGCTGGCTGTCACCGCCGCCGAGCTGGCCGCGCTGGCAGTGAGCGTGTATATGTTTGTGACAAAAGACCAGAAATTCCATTACCGTCATGGTTGACGCGCCATAACAAAAAAGCCGCCGGGGCCCCGGCGGCTTTTTTGGTTATTCAAAGGTATACTCCACCAGCTGGCAGTTTTTGATGCCCGCAGCGGCATATTCCTCGTTGGTCATATCGTAAAAATAGGAGTGCACCACCCGGGCAATGCCGTTGTGCGCCACCAGCAGGTAGGTCTTGCCGGTGTCAGCCTTCAACTCGTCCAGCAGGTTGTAGATGCGCTGCGCCAGCTGCATCATGCTTTCGCCGCCGTCATAGCGGTCGGCAAAGTGGGTCTTGGAGATGCGGAACTCCGCACCGTCCCGGGGCGTGCCCTCGTATTTGCCGAAGCACTGCTCCCGCAGGCGGGGCTCGCAGCGGGCGGGCAGACCGGTAGCGGCGGCAATGGCCTTTGCGGTGTCGGCGGCGCGGGAGAGGGGAGAGTACAAGATCTCGTCGATGTGCAGGCCGCTGTCCCGGACAAGCTCGCCCAGCTGCCGCGCCTGCTGCTGCCCGCGGGCGGTCAGCGGACTGTCGGTCATGCCGCAGATCTTATTTTCCACGTTCCATACCGTCTCGCCGTGGCGGGTGAAATAGATATTATGCATAAAATTACTCCTTACAGCTTGTGCAGGGTGCCGTCCGGCAGCAGACAGACGGTGTCTCCTTCGTCGATTGCCAGACGGGTCAACTCCCTGTCCGGGTAGGGCAGGATGCTGGCAGCCCCGGCGGCATCGGTCAGGGTCACATCGCACAGCACCGGCTGCCCGGCGGGCAGCTCCTCGCAGCCGTACAGCTGCTCGTCAATGCGCAGCACGCGGTATTCCGGCATGGTACAGCCCCTCCTTTGTGTTTTTCCTTATTATATAGCACCCGGGGGCTTTGGTGCAAGGGGGAGCGGACTGAGAGGGTTTATTCTCCCCCGCTTGACAGCGGCGCGGGGAAATTGTTACAATACGGTTATGACTGCAAACCACGCGGAGGAGCTCATGAACATTACGGAACTGCGGTATCTGGTAGCCATCATGAAATGGGGGTCGGTGTCGGCGGCGGCAAAGCAGCTGTACGCGGCGCAGCCCAATGTGAGCAAGGCGCTGAAGAATCTGGAAGAGGAATACGGGTTGCGCATCTTTGAGCGCTCCTCCACGGGCATGATCCCCACCGAGCAGGGCAAGCGGTTCATCCGGCAGGCGCAGCGGGTGCTGCAGCAGGTGGACGAGCTGAAGCAGGAGGCGCACCAGCAGCGCAGCTGCGCCGAGCTGCGGGTGGTGCTGACCCATGCCACCTACGCCTCCTATGCGGCGGTGGACTTTTTGCAGCAGGCAGCCCGCAGCGAGCAGCTGCGGGTGCATATCCGGGAGAGCGGTGCCATTGAAGCTTTGGATTTTGTGCTGCGGCAGGGCTACCACATAGCGCTGCTGCGCTATGCCGCCGAGGACGAGGACTACTATCTGCGCTACTGCCAGCGCCACGGTCTGCGGCAGGAGCCTATCATGGAGTTTTCCTACCTGCTGCTCACCAGTCAGGACAGCCCGCTGGCGCGGCGGCAGGTGCGCGAGCTGGACGAACTGAACGATTACATCGAGGTGCTGCACGGCGACACTCATCTGCCCGGGGAGGAGAGCACTGTTTCCCGCTGGGAGGTGAACCCCAACCGCCGCATCCATGTGTATGAGCGGTGCAGCCAGTTCTCTATTTTGCAGAATCTGCCCACGGCCTATATGTGGTCGTCCCCCATGCCGCAGCGCGCGCTGGAGCAGTACCATCTGGCGCTGCATAACTGCCCGGCGCAGAAGCAGCAGATGCGGGACGTGCTGGTATACCCGGAGCGGGAGCCTTTGCAGCCGGAGGAGCAGCTGTTTGTGCAGTTGCTGCACAAGCAGGCGGATGCCACCATCAAGGACAGCGGGTGGAAGAAGATTTGAAATGCGCGCCGCGTGTGCTGTGCGCATAAGCAGCGGAAAAATTATTCTAAATTTGCAATGCCGGAAGATCTGTGGATCTTCCGGCATTGCCTTTTCACGGGGAGGGGCGACCAAAGGGCGTGACTGAGCGGGTACAAGGCGCAAAAAGCCCCGGAGGGCGATTGCTCTCCGGGGAAAGATGTTGATATTATCAGGTCTTGGGGTAGTTGAGGTTCTTGACCTGAATTGCGATTGCAGCATAGCTGCCCTTTTCATTGGTTCTGACAACGACAGCAGCCTTTGCCCACTCGGTGTCGAGCTTCACGTTGCTGTTGGTAGCATCGATTTTGCCAAGCTTCTCAGTAATCAAATTGACAAAGCCGGCCACGAGACCTGCAGTCTTATAGTCTGCCGACAGGGTAACAGTCACATACTGCTCTGCAGGATTGACGCCCTTGACATCAAAATCAACAAGGAGAATGCCAAATGCACTGGTTTCAGCCTTGATTCGAGCATCCAGCAGTTCTGCAGTTTCTTTGTAGAGCTTGCTGTCATTCTTGACCTTGCCATCGTTATCGCACAGCTTTACAGCTTCGGTCTTTGTACCGAGCTGCTTCCGGATCGCTTCTTCCTTCTGTGTGTCTGCGCTGCCGCCACCGCCGGAACAGGCAGTAAACATCAGCATGGCCATTGCGCCTGCAAGCAGCAGAGCGACGATCTTTGAAAGTTTCTTCATAAGGGTATCCCTCCAATCAGCTTTTTGTGGTTATGTTTCTTTTTTCGGAAAGACTTTGCGCAACCGTTGTCGTCTTTCTGCCCTGATTATATCCGACCGGTGACGGTTTTGTCAATCGGGAATATAGCTAAACTTCCTGAAACAGTTTCGTGAAAAAGGATGAAAACAGGTCGGGTTTGTTGCAGTTCTGGTATATTTTCAGGCTGATTTTGTCGACAACTTTTCAAACGCCCTTGTCCCCGCCCCGGCGGCGTGGCTTTGCCGGGCACGGAAATACTTAAATTTGGACATATGTTGTGTCGAACCTCTATTTTGCCTTTTTACACATTTTCACCACGTTTTGGTGGTAAAATCATGTCTGAATTGAAACGAACTCGGAGGAAGTACCCATGCAACACTGTCCCGCCCGCGCGGCACAGCGGCTGGCGGCGGCAGTTCTGGCGCTGGTTTTGCTGCTGTGTGCCTTTTTGCCCCGTGCCCACGCCGCTGAGCTGAAGGAGAAAAACGGCATCCGGCTGCTCAGCTTTGACACCAGCCACATTCTTTCCATCGGCAACCAGACCTCCGGCAAGTGCAGCTTGTACGCACTGCGCTACGCCCGCACCATTCTGGACGGCAAGGTCTGCTCCGGCAGCGGGATGTGGTCAAACGGTGCGGTGTGGTCCGCTGCGGGCTACACGGGG
>OHCB01000863.1_pt1 | contig 10158 bp, 7 predicted proteins | sample 1577501 | NCBI WGS metagenome assembly OHCB01 (sample SAMEA3879582, study PRJEB24766) | human gut metagenome | biome: human-associated habitat; feature: feces | place: USA | collected 1985/1987
TCTTTCAATTAAAGTACTATGAGAATGATTACAAGAAATCTTCTTACGCGGAGTTACAAGCTCCTTTTGACATTACTCGTACTGCTAATGTCAACAAATGCATTTGCCCAACGATTGACAGCTACGGGTAAAGTAACAGATGCTGCAGGCCTGGAGGTCATTGGCGCATCCGTATTGGAAAAGGGTACCGCCAACGGTGTTGTTACCAATCTGGACGGGGAGTTTTCCCTGAGTGTAGGACAGAATGCCACACTGGTAATATCCTTCATCGGCTACAAAACGATAGAGGTAAAAGCAACCACCAACATGAATATCACATTGCAGGAAGATAACGAACTGCTGGACGAAGTGGTAGTTATCGGTTATGGAAGTGTGAAGCGTAAAGACGTAACCACAGCCGTATCCACGGTTTCTACAAAGGATTTGGACCAACGCCCCATTGTATCGGCAGCCCAAGCCCTGCAAGGCAAAGCAGCCGGCGTGTCGGTTATGCAACCCAGCGGTGAACCGGGCGGAGGCATGAGCATCCGCGTACGTGGTACCACCTCATTCAACGGCAGCAACGACCCGCTCTACGTAGTGGATGGTGTACCCGTGGATAACATTAACTTTCTCTCTCCCAACGACATTGAAAACCTCTCTATTCTGAAGGATGCCTCATCGGCAGCCATCTATGGTTCGCGTGCAGCCAACGGTGTGGTACTGATTACGACCAAAGCCGGAGCAGAAGGCAATGCCAAAGTGGCACTGAACGTACAATATGGTATGACGAAAGTAGCCAAGAGCATGGATGCCCTGAATACAGAACAATACCGTGAGTTACAGGAAGAAATCGGGGCTGTCAACCCCGCTGCCCTTGAAGGTCTAACAGACCAGACAGACTGGTTTGATGAAGTTTACAAAACCGGACAGACCCAAAACTACCAGGTGTCCGTATCTAACGGAAACGAAAAGATGAAATACTTCCTCTCTGCCGGTTATCTGAATGAAAAAGGCATTTTGGAAGGCACGTACTTCAAACGATATAGCTTCCGTGCCAACATTGACAACCAGATACGCAGTTGGCTGAACGTAAGTGCCAATATCTCCTACTCCGACAATATCGGAAACACCGGCATCATTTCCGGTACGGGTGCCAACCGTGGCGGTGTAGTCCTCTCGGTTATCAACACACCGACCTATGCTCCTATTTGGGACCCTGAAAAGCCGAATCAATACAATAAGAACTTCTACGGGGTAAATATCATGAACCCGATGGAAAACCTGGCCCGCCAGAAAAACAACAAGAACAAGGAAAACCGCCTCATCGCATCCGGAGCCGCTACCATCAGCTTCCTGCCCAACCTAAAGTTGAAATCATCTGTAGCCCTGGACCGCCGTAACGGTGTAAGTACCACATTCCTCGATCCAATATCGACCACCGACGGACGCAACAGCTTCGGTACAGCTTCCGACAACCGAAACATGAATACCGTATTGGTTTTCGACAATATATTGACTTACAACACCAACATCAAGAAACATGGTATCGACGTCATGGCAGGTTCTTCCTATACCAAATCGGACTATACCAACAGCTGGATAAACGGCTCACATTTCCGGGACGATAAAATACAGACCCTGAACGCTGCCAATAAAATTTCATGGGACGGTACCGGAACAGGAGCTTCACAGTGGGCCATCTCTTCCTATTTCGCCCGTGTGTCCTACAACTATGACAGCAAGTACATGCTTACCATGAACATGCGTGCCGACGGTTCGTCCAAACTGCATCCCGACCATCGTTGGGGCATTTTCCCGTCCTTCTCGGCTGCCTGGCGCATTTCATCGGAAAAATTCATGAAAGACATCACTTGGATTGATGACCTGAAACTCCGTGGCGGCTGGGGACAGACCGGTAACCAAAGCGGCATAGGCGATTACTCGTATCTGCAACGCTACAACATCAACCGCATACCCTGGTTTGAAGAAGGTAACGACCATGCAGTTCCCGGTATCAGCCAGGCCAACCTGAGAACAAGTGACCTGAAATGGGAAACTACCAACCAGACGAACATCGGTCTTGACCTGACTGTACTGAACAACAGACTAACCTTCAGCATGGACTACTATTACAAGAAAACTACAGACATGTTGATGAAGGTAAGTCTGCCTGCTGGTGCGGCAGCAACCACCAGCATCACCCGTAACGAAGGCGAGATGACCAACAAGGGATTCGAGTTCGCCATCAACTCCCATAACCTGACCGGCGAGTTTTCTTGGGATACAGACTTCAACATTTCTTTCAATAAGAACAAGCTGACCAAGCTGTCATTGCAGAAAATCTATACAGCAGCAAGCAGTGCCGAGGTGGTGAAAGAAAATATCGTACGCAATGAGCCCGGACGTCCTTTGGGTGGTTTCTACGGTTACATCAGCGACGGCGTAGACCCTGAAACCGGTAACCTGATCTATCGCGACCTTAACGAAGACGGCAAGATTTCCACTTCCGACCGTACCTATATCGGCGACCCGAACCCCGACTTCATCTACGGATTGACAAACACCTTTACATGGAAAGACCTCAGCCTGAGCATCTTCATCCAAGGAAGCTACGGAAACGACATCTTCAATGTGTCCCGTATGGAAACCGAAGGCATGTACGACGGCAAAAACCAGTCAACGGAAGTATTGAAACGCTGGAGAATCCCCGGACAGATTACGAATGTCCCGAAAGCCAACTTCAACATCAAGAACTCCACTTATTTTGTAGAAGACGGCAGCTACCTGCGTGTCAAAGACATTTCACTCTCTTACAACATCCGTTGCCGCCAGTTCAAGAAATGGGGTATCAGCCGCGTACAGCCTTACTTTACCGCCAGCAACTTGCTGACCTGGACCAGCTATTCAGGTATGGACCCCGAAGTGAACCAATATGGCAACAGCGGTTCTGTACAGGGCATCGACTATGGAACTTACCCGCAGAGCAAATCATTCGTTTTCGGTATCAATGTTGAATTCTAAAAAAGGAAGAAATAACTTATGAAACTAAACCATATATATAAAAGTATAGCTTTCGGTGTATTGTTGGCAATGACCGCAACCTCATGTGACTTGGACTATAATCCGGTAGACACCTACTCGGATGTAACGGAAGGAGTGAACAAAACTGATGAAAAGCCTATTTTCAACAGTGTGCAAGACGTGGAAACTTCAATGGTAACCCTTCACAAAAAATTTCGTGACCGGCAGGAGCACTGGTATGTCGACAAACTGCTTATCGGTGACGCTCATTCCGATAATGCCTACGCCGGAACAACGGGGGCCGAAGTGGTGCCTTACGAAACCAACTCCATTGAAGGCTCTAATTCTGTACTAAAACGTGACTGGGACCGTTTCTTAGGCGACATTGCCGTTGCCAACCGCATCATCGTGGGCTGTGACCAGCTCAAGGCACTCAGTGAAAGTGAACGCGGCAAGTATCAGTCACAAGCCAAGATATTCCGTGCCATGGTCATGTTCGATATGGTACGCTTATGGGGTAACTTCCCGGTCATCACTACCGTGGGCGGTGACATTACCGAAGACAACGTAGAAGAAATGTACCCGACCTATTTTCCTCCACAGAATACGGCTGAAGAGGCTTACGCCCAAATAGAGAAAGACCTGACTGAAGCAGTGGAAAACCCCAACACACCGACAAACGACACATCAGACAAGAGCATACTTACCAAATCGGTGGCACGTGCCATGCTTGCCAAGGTCTATGCAGAAAAACCTCTGCGCGATTATGCAAAGGTTATCAAATATGCCGATGAACTTGCTGCCGACGGCTTCGACCTCGTGGAAGACTTCAGCGACCTTTGGGCGTATGATACGGAAAAAAAAGACTGCCGGGTACGCAATACCAAGGAGGCAATTCTCGAAGCCCACTTTCCTCCCGGCTCCGGCAACTGGTGTACTTGGATGTTCGGCCGTAACTTGAGCAACTGGGATGAAAGTTTCACCTGGGCCAAATGGATTACCCCTTCCCGTGACCTTATCCGCCTCTATGAAGAGCAAGGAGACACGAAACGTTACAATGAATCTGTTGTATGGTATGACTGCGGATGGAGCAACTATTATCCGGCAGACCATTATGCCTTCATGTACAAATGCCGCTCTGCGTTCAACAGCATTATCTATCTGCGATATGCCGATATCCTGCTCCTCAAAGCCGAAGCAAAAATTATGGGAGAGGCTCCCGACCTGAACGGTGCAGCCGACATCATCGACCGCATCCGCAACCGCGCCGGACTGGGCAAACTTCCACAAAGCACCCGCAGCAGTAAAGAAGCATTGCTCCAAGCTTATATGGACGAACGCCGCATGGAGCTTGCCTTTGAAGGACAGCGCTGGTACGACCTTTGCCGCCTCAATAAGGTAGAAGAAGTGATGAACGCCGTTTACGCCAAAGACAGCGGCCGCCATGCACAAGAAAATCTGTTCAATGAGAACTCCTATCTGCTGGCTATTCCCCAAGGAGCCATCGACCAGAACGAAAATCTGATACAGAACCCGGGCTATTAATACTAATGAGTAATATAAAAATCAATTGAATATGAATTTAAGAAATATATTCACTACCGCATTAGGCTGCTTCACCATACTGGCAGCCTGCGGCAATGACAATGACAGTAACATCACCCCTACACCGGAACCCAAGCCAGACCAACCCACGGAAGAGGCAAAGGATGTTACCCTCTATGTAACGAACACCAGTCGTACTTATGATTTGACAAAGTCCGGGCTGGCCTTCGGCACCGGAAGCAACATGTCACCTTCTACCGTGACACTTGACCCTGCCACCCGCTATCAGGAAATGGACGGTTTCGGTGCAGCCATCACCGGCTCTACCGGTTACAACCTGATGCAGATGACACAAGAGAACCGCACGAAGTTTCTGACTGAAACATTCTCGGACAAAGAAGGCTATGGCTTCAGCTATGTACGTATTGCCATCGGTTGTTCCGACTTCTCATTCAGTGAATTCACTTGCTGTGACGAAAAGGGGCTTGAGCACTTTGCCCTTCCGATGGAAGACACCAAATATGTGATTCCTATATTGAAGGAAATTCTGGCAATCAATCCTGCCGTCAAAATAATTGCCGCTCCCTGGACATGTCCGAAGTGGATGAAAGTGAAAAGCCTGGAGGAACGTGTACCCTTTGACTCATGGACCAGCGGACACTTGAACCCCGAATATTACAGAACGTATGGCGACTATTTCGTAAAATGGATACAAGCTTTCGAAAAGGAAGGCATCAAAATCCACGCTGTGACTCCGCAGAACGAACCGCTGAACCACGGTAACTCAGCATCCTTGTTCATGGGATGGGAAGAAGCCCGTGACTTCATCAAGACCGGCCTGGGCCCTGCCTTCAAAGAAGCCGGAGTTACTACAAAGATTTATGTTTTCGACCATAACTACAACTACGACAATCTGGCCGACCAAAAAAGTTACCCTACCAAGATTTATGATGATGCGGAAGCCTCACAATACATTGCGGGCGCTGCCTACCATAATTATGGCGGTAACCGTTCTGAGTTGCTGAATATCCACAAACTCTATCCCAACAAGGAACTGCTTTTTACGGAAACCTCCATCGGTACTTGGAACTCCGGTCGCGATTTGGAAGCACGCCTGCTTAACGATATGGAAGAAATAGCATTGGGAACAGCCAACAACTGGTGCCGCGGCACCATTGTGTGGAATCTGATGTTAGACAGTGACCTGGGACCGGTAAGCCCCTCAGATGGTTCTTGCAAGACCTGCTACGGTGCAGTGGATATTGACAATACAAACTATTCTAAAATTGTCCGTAATTCCCATTATTACCTTATCGGGCACATGTCTTCAGTCGTGAAACCGGGAGCTGTACGTATCGGAACGACCGGTTACACAGCCAACGGAATCACCTACTCCGCCTTCGAGAATACGGACGGTACCTATGCATTCGTATTGGCAAACAACAATGCAGATGCCAAGCGAATCACCGTAAGCGACGGCACACACTACTTTTCCTACGAAGTTCCGGCCAAAGCAGTCGTTTCTTACCGTTGGAAAAAATAAAACTAATAATTTAAACAGAAGATTATAATGAAAAGCTTAAAATACTATCTAATGGCATTGGCAGGCATAGCCATGCTGAATGCTTGCAGCGATGACGATCCGGTTCCCGGCAACCCGACAATGGACTTTCAGGCAGAACCTTCTTCAGCCTTGTTCGGAGACAGTCTGCCTTTTACAATCAAGGCATCGGACGCAGATGTACCCCTTTCCACGTTAAAAGCGCGGTTATACTTCAGCGACGAAATGGTGTCAGAGACTATAATCCGTACAAAAGTAAACGGTCAAGACTATACCGGGAAAATATATGTTCCCTATCTGGCAAATATTCCCAACGGAACAGCTACATTGAAGTTCATTCTGCAGAACATCAATTTCACAATTACAGAAAAAAGCTATGACGTGGCGCTGAGTCGTCCGGACTTCCCCTACCTAACTCTGATTTCCGGAGACCAAGAATACCGCATGGAAAAAGTCGCAGCCAATCAGTATAGCGTGACCGGTGAATTTGCACAAAAAGTGAAAGGTTACATCAAAGCTCCTAAAGTAGGCGCCAACGGGAATGAAATCAACTTCGGATGGAGCAACGGTGCCATTACACAAGGTACCTCCAGTGAAATTACCTTCTCCAATCTGTCAGCTGGAGAATATTCCATCTCCTTCAATACGTTGACTTATGCAGCCGCTCCTTTCGTGAAACTACTGCTGAACGGTTCTGAAATGGAGATGGTGGATGATGACCATTACAGCATCGACCTCAATCTGAAGCAAGGGGACAACATCACTGCAGACATTCCCAACTTCGACCAATATTGGATAGACCCCGACTTCTTCGAAAAGAATGAAGACGGTTCGCTGAAGTTCCTGCCCATCGATGGAACTTATCGCGTCATTGCCAACCTGGCCCTGAATTATCTGGAAGTATTGAAAATGAACGGAACAAGCACCGCCACTCTGAACGATGACGGAACCGGCGCCCTTTGGATTATCGGTGACGGTATCGGTAAACCTTCCGTAGCGACCAATGCCGTAGGTTGGACTACAGAAAAAGGTCTCTGCATGTCACAGATTGAAGCGAAGAAGTATCAGGTAACAGTAGTAGCGGGAGAGCAAATCAAATCTGATGACATCAACTTCAAGTTCTTCCACCAGCAAGGTTGGGGAGGTGAATATAAAAACGATGCCTTGTCTACCACCAGTGACCTAGTATTTATAGGTGACGGTACCAACGGACGTGATGCCGGCAACTTGGGCCTCGTAGAAGGCAAAAGCCTGGAAAACGGTGTCGCTTACCGGTTCACAGTTGACGTAACGGCAGGTGTCTCTTCGGCAGTTCTGACAGTAGAAAAGGTAGAAAGATAGACGGATAACGCAGAAGATTAACTAAATGAGAAAGGGGCTGGCTCTATAAAAGAGTTCAGCCCCTCTTGTTTATGCAGAATATATGTTCCGGATTTAGCTTAAACCTTCTTTCGCCTCTTCTTGTGGAATACGTATCGAAGTGTAAAGCTCAAGAATGGCGGCTATCGTCAGAGACACAATCCATTCATTGCCCCTTGTAAAGAGCATGAATGCCCCCGTAAGCACCAGCAAAAGCGCACCGAATATTTGCTGTCGGCGCAGGCGTTTGACAGTGGGGCTTTTACATTTGGACGGAGAATTGATTTGGGCCAAAGCAACCATCGTAGCGCCGATAGTATATATATAAGGTGAAAGAGGCCAGCCCGTGATATAAACGGCAGCTCCTGCCAAGAGCATCACGGCCCCTACTGCGAAAAGGGCAGGTATCAGTTGTTTCATTCTTCTATATCTTCTTCAAATACATAAATATCCTCATTGGGCTTTTTCATCAGATACTTCTCACGGGCAATCCGTTCGATGGCACCGGAGTCGACGGCAAGCTCATTGAGCCGTTCGGTATTCTCCTCGTATTCCTTGCGGTACTTTTCTATTTCATCGCGCAGACGGCTTTCTTCCCGGGCGTAACCCAAACGGCGTACAACACTGTTCTCATCCAGGAACCCGATAATTACAGCAAACAACGCAAGCGTAATCAAATATTTATGCTTGCGGACAAAAGACCAAAGAGAAGCAAGTTTATCCATCTCGTTATCTACTATTTAGCAATTTATCATTCATGATGGAGCTTGTCCATCATATAACTTCACGTCACAAAGATAAGAGGAATAACCGAAAGATTTCTTTTTTTTGTGTACATTTGCACAAAAAGCAAAGAATATCCCAAATCGTATCTGCACGGAAATATCGTCCCTCGACCTTTGAGTCCGTAGTAGGCCAACGTGCACTGACCACTACCTTGAAGAACGCCATTGCCACCGGAAAATTGGCGCATGCCTATCTTTTTTGCGGTCCAAGAGGCGTGGGAAAAACAACTTGTGCCCGTATCTTTGCTAAAACAATCAACTGCATGAGCCCCACAGCAGACGGCGAGGCATGCAACCAATGTGAATCCTGCACTGCCTTCAATGAGCAGCGCTCCTACAATATCCATGAGCTGGATGCCGCCTCAAACAACTCTGTGGATGACATCCGCCAATTGGTGGAGCAGGTACGCATTCCACCTCAGATAGGCAAATACAAAGTATATATCATTGACGAGGTACATATGCTGTCCGCCTCGGCTTTCAATGCTTTCCTGAAAACACTGGAAGAGCCTCCACGCCATGCCATATTCATCCTTGCCACTACCGAGAAGCACAAGATATTGCCCACCATCCTTTCACGCTGCCAAATATATGATTTCAGCCGGATTGGTGTGGAAGATACCGTAGCACACCTCGCATATGTCGCCTCCAAAGAAGGTATCACTGCTGAACCGGAAGCGTTGAATGTCATTGCCCTCAAAGCAGACGGCGGTATGCGCGACGCACTATCCATCTTCGACCAGGTGGTAAGCTTCACCGGAGGACACATCACCTATAAGAGCGTGATTGAAAACCTCAATGTGCTGGACTATGAATACTACTTCAAACTAACCGGATTCTTTCTTGAGAACAAAATCAGTGACGCGTTGCTATTACTGAATGATGTGCTCAACAAAGGCTTCGACGGCAGCCACTTCATCACCGGACTTTCATCCCACCTGCGCGACTTGCTTGTCAGCAAAGACCCGGCGACACTGCCGTTGCTTGAAGTGGGCGCAAGCATCCGCGAACGTTACCAAGCACAAGCACAGCAATGCCCCCTCCCTTTTCTTTACCGTGCCATGAAGCTCTGCAACGATTGTGACCTGAACTACCGTGCCAGTAAAAACAAACGGCTACTGGTAGAGCTCACTCTGATACAAGTGGCACAACTGACCGCCGAGGAGGACGACGGTGCCAATGGGCGCAGCCCTAAACAAGCTATAAAACCCATATTCACGCAGCCTGCCGCCGCTCAGCAGCCACAGGCCACTGCTGCCATGCCCCAACAAACCGTACAGCCGGCAGTACAGACAAACAGCACTCCCCAACCTGCTGCCACGCAGCATAGTAATGCAACAACTCCACATGCCACACCTGCTGCCGTATTAATGGCGCAAGGGAGAGAAGAGAAAAAAATTCCGGTCATGAAAATGTCCGGATTAGGGGTCTCCATCAAACGCCCCCATATAGAAGAGGAACAAAGAAACCCTTCATCTAACCCTACTGCCGCCCACCAAGCAGCACAACCGGAAGAAGACTACATCTTCAATGAAAGGGATTTGAACTATTACTGGCAGGAGTATGCCGGACGTATGCCCAAGGAGCAAGTAGCCATAGCCAAGCGCATGCAGAACATGCGCATCACTTTAATAAATGACACAACTTTTGAGGCTGTGGTAGACAATGAAATCGTTGCCAAGGAATTTACCGGCATGATACCCACTCTGCAAAATTACCTACGTACCCGGCTAAAGAACCGCAAAGTCACCATGACTGTCCGGATTAGTGCTCCTACTGAAAAGGTACGTGCCTATGGACGCGTTGAAAAATTCCAAATGATGGCACAAAAGAACAGTGCACTATTACAACTAAAAGAAGAGTTTGGTTTGGAACTCTATTAATCCCTTCCAATCGCCTGCATAA
>OHCB01000870.1_pt1 | contig 10057 bp, 9 predicted proteins | sample 1577501 | NCBI WGS metagenome assembly OHCB01 (sample SAMEA3879582, study PRJEB24766) | human gut metagenome | biome: human-associated habitat; feature: feces | place: USA | collected 1985/1987
TGTGGAATATCAGTAGTGTTATAGCTCCGGATCAGGGCAGACAGGAATATATCTATGACAGCAATAACCGACTTGTAAAACAGACACTTCCGATGGGCGGAATGGTGACGTATGCTTATGATGCAGCAGGAAACCGGACAGAAATGACAGATCCTGCGGGAAATACAACCCGTTATTGTTATGATGCCGTAAACCGTCTGACAGAGGTTTTAGAGGCAGACGGCGCAAGGACTGCATATGAATATGACAGAGAGGGAAATCTTATCAAAGAAACCAATGCAGCCGGTCAGGTAACAAGCTACACTTATGACGATTTGGGAAGGCGAACCAGCGTCACTAATCCAGCCGGGGCAACTACAAGTGTGTTCTATAACGAACTTGGAAAAGCAGAACGCATCTGTTATCCAAATGGAAGCAGTACTGTTTATGAATATGAAAAGGGTGGCAGATTAAAAAGTGTACGTTATCCGGATGGTGCCGGAGAGCATTATGGCTATGATGCAAAGGGAAATCTTACAGAGCGTACTACCACGGCAGGAGAAAATTATCGTTATAACTATGACAGCCTTGATCGTATGATATCTGTTCAAAATCCGGCAGGAGGTATATCCTATTTTACATATGATGCATTGGGACGAGTAATAAAGGCAGAAAATGAAAGTGGAAATCAGACCTGCTATGAATATACTCCAAACGGTAATCTTGCAAAAGTTACGGATGCCATGGGAAATGAGACTTTCTACCAGTATGATGCAATGGGACATCTGACACAGAGCAGTTGCACCGGAGCAGAGGGGGAAGAACCACAGAACACGGTATATACCTGGGATAAGGAAGGACATGTCACAGCAGTGACAGACCCGCTGGGAGATGTGGAGTGCTATACCTATGATCCGGCTGGAAGAATGAAAGCAAAGATAGATAAAGATGGTTATGAGACATCCTTCCACTACGGAAAAGATGGACAGGTAGAGGAAATCCGTTATGCAGATGGACGAACAGTATCTTTGACTTATAATGCAATCCGCCAGTTAGAAGAAGTAAGAGATTGGCTTGGCACAACTAAGATTGCCATGGATGAGGCAGGACACATTGCTTCTGTTACAGACCCATATGGAAAAACCGTAGGTTATGAATGGGGCAGTATGGGTGAGAGAACGGCAATTTGTTATCCGGATGGAAGAAGGGCGGCATACGAATATAATGAAGCCATGCAGTTGTCGGCATTAAAACTCCTTTCAGATGATGCACAGGAGAAAACAATTCTCTATAGCTACGATGAAGCTGGAAGACTGACTGGAAAGCAATTCCCGGGAGGAAATCGTACAGACTATAGCTACAATGGGGCAGGAAAAATCAAAGAGATTTTACATACCGGAGCAGACTTTACAGAACGTTATCACTATGATTATGATGTTATGGGAAATAAGGTCTTGGCTGAAAAAGAGAGACCGGGACTGCCGGAAGACAGTGGAAACTTTTCCTATGATTATGATGCATTAAATCGACTGACCAGTGTAGCATGTAACGGAAAGCCCCTTCGTACCTATGGATATGATGCCTTTGGAAACAGAAATACCAGGACAGAGTACCAGACAGCAGGGGAACTTGTAACAACCTATCATTACAATACAAAGAATCAGTTGACGCAGGAAACAAATGCAAGCGGAACCAGGAATTATAATTATGACCACAGAGGAAACCTGTTATCCGTAACAAGCGGAGAAGAGGTTTTAAAAGCATACGGATTTGATGCGGCGAACCGGATGAGCAGTTCTGTTGACCGGACAGCCGGAGAAATCACGAAGGCATACTATCAGTACAATGGTCTGGGGCATCGTGTGGGTCAAACCATTGCATCAGGAAATGCAGATGTAACTCAGACCATCCGCTATACACTCGATCTTACCCGTCAGTATCATAACCTCTTACAGAAAACCGGAAATGGATTAGACCAGATTTATTTCTGGGATGGTAATGTCACAGGAATGGAAGAGAATGGAAGAGACCATTTCTATTTCCAGGATGATTTGGGAAGCCCGATGCGTCTTGCAGATGAAGGGGGAAGAAGTGAGGAGGTCTATGGATTTGACGAATTTGGTAATGATATTCGGACTGCAAAAGATATCTTTAAAGATTCTTTACAAAGCTTCGGATTTACCGGTTATCAGATGGACAGCGTTGGTGCACTATACTTTGCACAGGCAAGACGATATGATGCCGGAGTTGGCAGATTTATCAGCGAAGACTTTATAAAGGGGCATATTGCTGCACCATATACAATGAACCATTATAGCTATTGCTGGAACAGACCGTTGGATTTGGTTGATTTGAATGGTATGGACCCGAATGCAGGTGTGATAAAGGCATTGATGGATATGTTAAAATGTGATGAGACGGTATCGTACATTTTTTATACAACTGGAGAGAATTCTGATTTTACAGATCAGGCAAATTGGAAAAAAGAGCAGTTAGAGAGTGAAGGCAAAAATGTCGTAATGATACCAATTGCAAATGCAAAAGATTCGAAGAATGGATGCTTCCCATTAAAAGTGTAGGCAAAAAGATGACGTATTATCCAGCTTGTGACAGGCTCGTGGCTATTGTAGTATTGCAGATAGTTTATCGCAAATGGCGGTTTGTTCGGAGAGTTGCTTTCACATTCCTGCAACTTTTCCGTAAGACATAAATCATCATGGTAAGTCCGCAAAGTGTATGTCTCTACAGAACCTACCAAGTTCCATGTGTTTGTTATGTCTATTGTTCTTACCATCAATGATTATCAGTTGTATTTCTTGAAGTCCTTAATACCGCAACACTATTATCAATTAAACTTTTTAAGTACCTGAGCAACAAAAAGTTGCCCAGGATTTTGTCATGTCGAAGAATTCACTTATCTTAGTGTTGCAAAATAAACAAGAGAATCCGACGATAGACATGGCAAAGATACAAATTAAATCCGAGAAACTCACTCCTTTTGGAGGAATATTTTCAATCATGGAGCAATTTGACTCCACATTGTCATCTGTAATCGACTCAACCCTCGGTCTAAGGTGTAGATCGTTAGGTTATCAGTACAGCGAAATCATCCGTTCTCTCATGAGTATCTACTTCTGTGGTGGCTCATGTATTGAGGATGTCACTACTCATTTGATGAACCATCTCTCGCTTCATCCGACACTTCGCACTTGTAGTTCTGACACTATCCTCAGAGCTAATTCAGTAATGAGAGGACGTTTCGACGCAAGAAGGACGCTGAAGAACTTAGTTGCGGATTTGAGGTATTTTTACAACCGCAATGAACTTTATGCCCCAGCCTAGATACAACCCGAGGACTCAGCGCGATGTCTGGTACTACCGCATCAAGGAGTCTTTCCACGACCTAACAGGCCGCATTCGTAGCCGTAGCATGCTGAACGTGGGGTTCATTGATGAGCCATCCCGCAGCCATATCGTGAAGTACTACGACACGAAGGAGATTGGCGAGTTTCCCAAGCGTCTTGTCCCGTTGTCACGCCGTCCGAGTTTTACCGACCTGGACAGTGCTATCAATTTCAGCGAATCAGAAATTTTTGAGCATATAAGCCATCAACAAACAACAAAGTATAAAAAAAACAGCATGAGACCGAGAAAGAAATTAGATTTTAAAACACCATATGAATGCTTTTACGAATAAATTAAGTAAATTGCAGAAAGTTTTATGTGGCATATAAGAAATCGGATGCAATGCATACGATTTCTGCTTCTACCAATTCCGTATGCAATGCACCCGAAATTCAAAAGTTCTCTCTTTCGTGGAATCACTACCAAGTATTGACGCGAATAGATGATTTGGCGGAAAGAAACTTCTATGAGATTGAAGCACAAAAACAAAATTGGGACTACCGATGGCTAAGAAGACAAGTGGCAAGCAGTCTATACGAGCGCATAGCCTTAAGTCGTGATAAAAGTGAAGTCTTCAGATTAGCATTGGAAGGTCAAACTGTAGAAAAAACTTCGGATATCATCAAGAGTCCTATTTCTTTAGAATTTGTTGGACTGAAACCTGATGAAAGTTATAGTGAGTCAAAACTGGAGAATGCCATCATCAGCAAGATACAGAAATTTCTCCTTGAAATGGGGAAAGGCTTCTTGTTCGAAGCCCGACAAAAACGCTTCACTTTCGATGAAGACAACTACTATGTAGATTTGGTGCTCTACAACCGCTTGTTACAGTGTTATGTTCTTATCGACTTAAAAATCGACAAACTCACTCACCAAGACCTCGGACAAATGCAGATGTATGTCAACTACTTTGACCGATATGTAAAGCAGGACTTCGAGAAACCTACCATCGGTATCTTGCTCTGCAAGGAGAAAAACGATGCGTTGGTAGAACTCACTCTTCCTAAAGACGCAAACGTCTATGCAGCGGCTTACCAGCTCTATCTGCCCGACAAAGCCTTGCTGCAAGCCAAGGTGAAGGAATGGATTGAGGAGTTTGAGGAGAATGAGGAGATAAAGAAATTAGAGGAAGATTAAACAAAACTCAGAATGAATACAAAAGCGTTACGCCAAAAGATACTCGACCTTGCGATACATGGAAAACTTGTACCGCAAGACCCTAATGATGAACCTGCATCGGTGCTGCTTGAACGCATCCGTGCAGAGATAGTACGAAGGCTGTCAACGCAGAAGGCTGTCACCACGGAGGCAACAAATGCCCTTGGCGAGAAGGTACAAATGAGACTTTGCAGCGAACCGAACAAGTCTGCCGATGAGATTTACGAGCGGCTGAAGTACAAGAAAATGCCATTCAGGAAAATCAAAATCCCAAAAAGTTTGTAGTACACAGCGGCGCAAATGAGAATCGTAAAACGTTGGATAGCAAGAAAAACCTTTAGTGAGGGATCAAACTTGGGGTAAATATACACAACAAAACTCTCAATAACAGGTGAGGAAGTATTGAAGACATACCGTACTCGTTTCCAGATAGAATTCTGCTAACGCGACAACAAGCAGTTTACGGGACTTATGGATTGTCAGGCAAGATTCGTCAACGTAAAAGCTCTTCGAGATCTACCAGGCCAAAGCAAAACTCATTTGTCAAACCCTAAAACGAACAAGAAAAAATCATGGATGAAAAGAAAGCCAGGTGTGGCGATAACACCGCCATAACCATCAAAAAAAACGAGTTATGGCTGAGTTATCACCTATAAGTCAGCCATAACTACGAAAAAAAAGGAGTTATGGCGGCGCTATCCTTGCATAATTCAGATCTTTTTGGTATCTTTGCACCTGTAAGATGGAGATATAAACCGAATAAAATCAGAAAGTTATGGGTGTAAACGGGATTATAGGGCGTGAGTACGAGCAAAAACTCATCCAGGAGCGCTGTGAAAGTAGCAAGGCCGAGCTGATAGCGATCTATGGTCGCAGGCGTGTGGGAAAGACTTTCTTGGTCCGAAAAATGTTCAATGACCAGTTTGCCTTTTCGTTTATAGGTATGTACGAAGTGGAGCGCGCAGTGCAGCTGGAGCAGTTTCGGATGGCATTGGAGCAGTATTCCAAGCAAGCCGTACCCAGACTGAAAACCTGGTTTGAGGCATTTGCTGCTTTGCGGGAATATCTGTCGGGAATATCTCAGCAAGACCCGATTGTTCTGTTCTTTGACGAGTTGCCGTGGATGGATACACCAAAAAGCAATTTCATCGCAGCTTTCAGTTTCTTTTGGAATTCATGGGCTTCTATGATTCCCAATCTCAAACTGATCGTGTGTGGTTCTTCCACCACGTGGATGCTATCAAAGTTTATAGGCGACAAGGGAGGGTTGTACGGTCGCGTGACTCGTCAGATCTACCTCTCTCCATTCTCCTTGGGCGAGACTGAGCAGTTCTTAAACGAACTGAAAGGGCTCAAGCTTACCCGCCAGCAGGTGTTGGATGTGTATATGATACTGGGTGGCATTCCTTACTATCTTGACATGCTGGAGCGAGGTGTGCCCTTGGACGCGTGTATCGATAGGTTGCTTTTCTCGCAGGATGCGCCATTGCGTGGAGAATTCGGTTTTCTCTTTCGATCTCTCTTCCACGACTCCAAGCATTATCGCAAGATAGTAGAGGTACTCTCGCAAAAAATGAAGGGGATGACACGCAAGGAATTGATGGATGAGCTGAAACTGAAAAGTGGCGGACAGTTGTCAGAAATCCTGGAGAATCTGCAGAAATGTGATTTTATAAGGAAATACGCTACTATAGGAAAAAGTGAACGGGACGCACTTTATCAGTTGACCGATTTATACTCACTGTTTTACACCCGTTTTGTGGCTAACAACAGTGGGCAGGACAAAAGCTATTGGAGCAACATGCGCAATTCGGGAAGCCGAACAGCCTGGAGTGGTTATGCTTTTGAGCAGGTTTGCTTCCACCATATCCCACAGATCAAGAAGGCATTGGGGATTTCAGGCGTGTTGGCAAATGTCTATTCCTGGTCTTGCAGACCGTTTGCGGATGCTACCGGTGCGGAGTGGCGAGGAGGTCAGATAGACATGCTGATAGATCGTGCTGACGGAGCGATCAATATTTGTGAGATGAAATACGCCAAGGACGAATTTGTCATAGATGCCAACTATGAGCAGCGGCTGCGAGAAAGAATGTCGTCATTTGCCGTGGCGACCAAGACGAAGAAGGCCTTGCTACATACTTTTATCACGACGTATGGGGTGAAGCGGAACACGCATAGCGGATGGGTGAATAGTGAGCTGAAAATGAATGATCTTTTTGGATAGAGAGCAAAAGCATAATAATGCTCAAAGAATGGAGGAAAAGCATGGGGATTGGGAAAATAATCGTATATTTGCAAACAAAAACCAGGGAGCTATGGCAGAGACAAGAAACAGAAGGTTGCCCGTAGGCATTCAGTCATTTGAGAAAATCAGAAAGGATGGATACCTTTATGTTGACAAGACGGATATTATCTGGCGTCTTGCCAACACTGACAACACGTATAATTATCTGAGTCGTCCGCGCCGTTTTGGTAAGTCGCTGCTCGTCGATACGCTCGAAGCCTACTTTCTGGGCAAGAAGGAGCTCTTCGAGGGACTGAGGATCATGGAGCTGGAGAAAGAGTGGGTGAAGCGCCCTGTCGTCCGGCTCGACATGAGCCAGGCCGGAGCAGAACCAGAAAGTGTGCGAAGCTATCTGGACGATGTTTTCCATACCCTGGAGGCGGAGTACAAGATAGTCGTGCGCCAAGATTGTTCGCTTGCCGTAAGATTCAAGAATATCATCGAGGGTGCTTACAACAAGACAGGGCAGCAGGTGGCCATTCTCATCGACGAGTACGACGCTCCGTTGCAGCACTCCTGGAAGACGCCGCACCACGAAGCCTGCACCAGCATCTACAGAGAGGTCTTTGCCATCCTGAAGGCGAACGACAAATACGAGCGGTTTGTCTTCATCACGGGCATCACCAAGTTTACGCAGATCTCGCTCTTCTCCGTACTCAACAACCTGAGCAACATCAGTTTTGAACCTGAATACGCTGCCATCTGCGGTATTACGAAGGAAGAAATGCTCCGCAATTTCAAACCCGAAATCGACAAGCTGGCTGCGTATGAGAACCACACCTACGACGAAGCCGTGGCGCAACTGACGGCCTATTACGACGGCTATCATTTCAGCCATGACAACATGGCGGACATCTTCAACCCCTTCAGTCTGATCAACGCCCTGTCTGACTCAAAATTGAGGAACTACTGGGCCGCCTCGGGCGCCACTTCCTTGCTTCCGAAGTTTGTAGATAATATAGAAATAAGACTGAAAAACTTCGAGAATTGTCCGATAGACAGCGACACCTTGGAGACTTCCGACGTGACAGGAGGCGGAGCGGAACTGTTCCTCTATCAGTCGGGCTATCTTACCATCAAAGGTTATACGGACGGCATCTATATACTGGGCATTCCCAACTATGAGGTTCGCAAGGCACTATACAAAATTGTGCTGCCTGCACTGACGCTGAAAACGAACGATCAGGGAAAGGGACTGGTCGATTGGAAGGAAGCCTGAAAAACATTACACAAAAGGCGGGCAACAAATTATTCGTTTTAAAAAAATATTTGTACTTTTGCAGCGGATTCACACCCCACGGACATAAAGAATGGAAGGCGGGTCTTGATAGATGCCAAATATAAAAAAACAAAGAAATGGATAGTTTGTTTCTTCTACAGTTTACCTGCTTTCTCTTCGTGTCGATCAATGCCATCATCTTGGGGATCACACGATTACAGATCAAGTGGATGAACTGCCGATACGAAAAGTCGCGATGGCTGATATTCGCAGCCATGGTGGGACTGGCCCTGCAGTTTCTGGCACAAATGGGGGGGGGAATTTCGTGCGAAAGGCGACGATGAGGGAGCCATTTTCAACATGCTGGTCTATCCTCCCTGCTTCACGCTCATCGCCATGGGCATCTACAATATCGAGGCCATGCACGCCAATCTCCGAAAGATGAACGTCGTTTGTGCCACTATTTATGCCGCCATACTCGCTATCTTCGGTGTAGGCTATAGCCAGAGCGGAAATTTCCATATTGGCAACTGGCTCTATGTGATGGTCTTCCTGTTTGGCGTCAATTTGGCCTACTGTCACGTGATGATAATAGTGGAAATCAGAAAGCGCAGGAAGATGCTGGAGGAAATGGCGGGCAACGATATCCTGCCCTACGTGAGATTCGCCCGCGCCAGCGTGATCATCCTTCTCCTGCTCATTATAGCCATGCCTGTCGCCGTGCTTTCCACCGATTTTCTATATGTCATCGGACCCTTGGAACTGCTTGCCTTGCTTTTCTTCACGATCAGTTTTGTGTCGCTGGGATATAACTACAACCCTGCCGAGGAACTTTTGGATAAGGATGTGGAAGAAAACTATGCCGTCATGGAAAACGGGCAAATGGAAACCACGCAAATAAAAGCCACAAAGACGGAAAGCACGCAGACGGAGATCGAGCAGACGGAAAGCGCGCAAACAGAAAATGGTGGAGAGGCTGCACCCTGCGCTGAAGAGCAGAATGTGGAACAGGACAAGAAGGAAGAAACTTTACAACAACAGTTTGCTGCAGCACGACAGAAGATCATCCGAGAAAAGCTGGACGCCTGGTGCGCCAGCAGGGGATATAAAGACACATCAGTCAACATGATCTCGCTGGCTCGCTCGCTAAGCATCACCAAAACGGAGTTGTCACGATACCTCTCCGTCTGCTACAACACCACCTTCCGTATCTGGCTGGCCGAGGTGCGCTTCGAGGCGGCCAAGCGGATGATATTGGAGCATCCCGACTACAGCAACGACGTCATCTCTGCGGAATGTGGCTTCTCGTCGCGATCCTATCTCTACCGGATGTTCAAGGAGAAGGAAGGCTGCTCGCCTACGGCCTGGAAAGAAAAAAATAGTTAAAAAAATACGTTCAAGGTGTCTCCTTCCCCCCGAAAGAGACACCTTTTTTGGTAGGAAATGGACACCTACGTAGGGGAAGTGGACACTTTGATTGATGGGAAAACACTAATTTTGTGTCGCACAATATAAGATCCAATGGATTGTCAAGTCAAATTAATTAAAGCATATTCATAATGTTACATTTCACACATCAATCAAAGGAACTGCAAACAGACACAGTCCTAAAGGCGACGAGAGTAAAAACTATTGCTCTGTTGTTCATGTTGCTACTCTTGCTACCAACTCTATTGCTGGCAAAAGGTGGCGTCAACAAGTCTTCCTTATCCTATAAGGCTGCTTCCACAGAACCAATAGCTCGCGCAGAATACAATAAAACCACAAAAGTTCTTACATTTTTATATAATATTCCTTCAGCAACGGAAGATGAGAATCTAACGGTGGTGAAGTTTTACAATCCGTTAGACAACCCAAAATGGTTCAATGGTAAGTTTTCTACATTTTATAATTGGACAGAAGAAATAAAGAGTGCCACTTCGGTAATCATAGAAGAGAGTTTCAAAAACTATGCGTTACCAACATGCAAATACATGTTTAATGAATTCAATAATCTGAAATCCATTACAGGC
>OHCB01000883.1_pt1 | contig 9955 bp, 8 predicted proteins | sample 1577501 | NCBI WGS metagenome assembly OHCB01 (sample SAMEA3879582, study PRJEB24766) | human gut metagenome | biome: human-associated habitat; feature: feces | place: USA | collected 1985/1987
CTGCTTTCTTTTTTAAAAATCACTGCATTCATCCCGTCCGCAACTGCGGTCACGGCATTTTTTGCGGTCAAAATCGGTATTTCCGGAAGTTCGCGGCTGAAACACTCCGCAAGGCCGAATTGCAATGCGCCGCCTCCGATTAACGTTATTCCCGTATCAAGAAGGTCGGCGGCGGCCTCCGGCTGCAAAGCCTTCACGGCATCCTTAACAAAGCGAATGAGCGCCGTTTGCCCTTTTTGTGCAGCCGCCCGCAGCTCCGCGCCGTTTGCGCGTACCGTTTGCGGCAAACCGTCGTCGGCCGAACGCCCCTCAATATCAAAGCTCAGTTTATTCAGGTTCTGTTTAATTATTTCCGCCATGCGCTCACCTATCAGCAGCCTGTGTTCATCGCGGAACCAATTTTGAATCGCCCTGTCCACAGCCGCGCTGCCCTCATTCGAAAACCCCTGCCAAAGCATTCCGCCGTTTGCGAATGCAGCACAGGTCATTGTTTCCGCTCCGATGTTCACAATCATATGTGCCCTGTCCGAAAACAAATCCGCATCAGCCCCTATTGCACCCATCAAAAGCGGATCATGCACCTGAAGCGCACGAAATCCCGCAAGACGTGCCGCCTGTTTGAGAGCATTTTGCTTCACCGTGGGCAGCATATGCGGTATCGCTGCATGCAGCTCAATCGATGCCGTTGTACGCTTGCCGGTTTTTTCGCATGCAAGCCGCCCGAGCAGCAGCGCAAGCATACGTGTGTTTGCCGCCGCACCATCGCGAACAGGCCGAATTACACCGCTGCGATGCAGCAGTGCTGCATTGCCCGCTGCGGCGACCGTGAGTTTTGCTCCCGCTTCAAGAGCGATTGCCGTTTCCTCCGCCGCAACTTGCCCCCGAGCAACACATTTAATGCATTTTGAACCTATATCCGCTGCAAAAACGGTTTTGAACATCTTTGAACGACCTCCGAAACAATTCCTTCTCGGCACGGGGAATGCATTCAGTCTTTGCACTCCCTGTCCCTATAAGAAATTATTCCCTTTTTTGCAAAGAATAACCCGTTCCGATTCAAAAATTTTCGGTTTTTTTGGCTTTTTACGGCAAAGCAAAGTGTTCCGCACCGCCGGGTTGCCGCACACGGCAGAAACCATTCTCACTTACTCTATTCGATACGTTCGTAAAAACCGTGCGGTAATATCCCTATTTTTTTAAGCATTTTGTACAGTACAGGAATCGGCATACCGATAACCGTGAAATAATTGCCCCGAATTTCGCGGACAAACATGCCGAACGGCCCCTGTATGCCGTAAGAACCCGCCTTGTCCAGCGGGTCGCCCGAATTCACATAATCCGCTATCTCGTCGGGAGACAGAGTTTCAAACGTGACCTCCGTAATGCTGCATTCAGTTTGAATTTCCGCTTTTTCCCGAATGCTGCACTGAGCGGCGGCGTTTTCATCAGAGATATCCGCAATCACGGACACTCCGGTGAAAACTCTGTGGGTTTTTCCGGACAGCATTGAAAGAATGCGCACTGCATCCTTCGCATCTTTGGGCTTGCCGATAATCACGGGCTTTGTCTCCCCATCCTTTTGAAAAGCAACGACCGTGTCGGATCCGATAACAGCAAAATCCCGCCGCCCCGCCTCAAAAAGACGGTCAAACACGTCTTTCGCCTTGCGAAACGAAAGAGCACGAACAAAACTCTCCGGGTCATTTTCATCAATCGTTTCATCAGCATTGCTGACAATAATCTCATAGTCATATCCGCACATTGTCAGCAGCTCGCGCCTGCGCTGTGAGCCGCTTGCAAGAACAAGTTTCATAGTCATTTTCCTTACGTTGTATAAATTTCGGAATACTGTATACGCGGTTCGCACGTATTTGTCGCATTTTACATTTTATTGTCAAATCAGACTTTTTCAATACGTCTCGTTCTGCGTTTGCCTTCGGGCAGGGCTATAATACCAGTATTGCCGATGTATTTCAAGGGCTGATTCCCCGTTTTAAAAAAAATTCAAAATTTTTTTCATTGAAGTGGTGAAAGGTGTTGATTTGTGGGGCGATTGATGATATAATCAACACACATCCCACAATACGGGTAATGCATTACATAGTAAACGCCGAATCCGGCTTATTCTGCAATAAAGACCATGAATTCCGCGCTTTTTTGCAGAAATGCGGATTTTCGGTGTGCTCAATCGAAATTAAGGCGGTGTCGATATGCTGTTGGGGCAATCCAGAAACAATTTGGACTCCAAGGGGCGAATTTTCGTCCCCGTTAAGTGGCGTCCCGACACCTCCGATCACGTTGTTGTTCTTATCGGATTGAATCCTGCCGATGTCAAAAAGGAAGAAAGATTCCTTCAGATTCTTCGGTACGAAAAGTTTGTTGAATTTGCAAAGGATCTAACCTCCTCGCGTCCCTCCGATTTATCCCTTATGCGTGCCAAGCGAAAGATCTTTTCAAGCGCGGAAGAGTGTACCCTTGACAAGCAGGGACGCATACTGATTCCGCAATGGCTTGCAAAGTATGCAAACCTTAAGGATGAGGTTCTGCTTTGCGGCGTTGAAGATCGCATTCTCGTTTGGAATCCCGATGATTTCGAGGCAGCGGAAGCCGACTACACGCTTAATGAGCTTTGCTCCGATGTTCAGAATTATTCCGATAAAACTCCCGGTAATTCTTCTGCGGCATCGCTCATATCATCCGCATTCGGAGGTTAATAAAAGATGCTCAATGATATAAACACAAGCTCTTATCACACCCCAATAATGCTTCCGCAGGTTCTGTCCCTGCTGCGTCCGGAACGCGGCGGAACATATGTTGACGGAACGCTCGGCGGCGGCGGTCACAGCCTCGGAATTTTGCGTTCACTCCCTGCCGGCGGCAGATTGTTCGGCATTGACCGCGACGGCGAAGCTATCGCCGAAGCCTCCGCAAGGCTTTCGGTTTTTCCGAATTTCACGGCTGTTCGCGGCAATTTTTTTCAACTTACCGAACTGCTCAATGCCCGCGGAGTCAACGGTGCGGACGGAATCCTGCTTGATCTCGGCGTCAGCTCGCATCAGCTCGACGATGCGGAGCGCGGATTTTCATACGGAAGCGAGGCGCGGCTCGATATGCGAATGGACAAATCCGCTCCGCTCAGCGCACATGATGTTGTAAACGGCTATGATACGGCTGCGTTGACACGAATCATACGCGACTACGGCGAGGAACGCTTTGCCTCACGCATTTCAAATGCGATCGGTGCGGCGCGTGCGGACAAGCCCATTGAAACAACAACCGAACTTGCCGAAATTATCAAAAATGCAATACCGGCGGCGGCAAGGCGCGACGGGCCGCATCCGGCAAGGCGAACGTTTCAGGCAATTCGAATTGAGGTCAACGGTGAGCTTGCGGGACTTGAACAAGCGGTGCGCGATGCAATCCGCTTTCTGAATCCGGAAGGAGTCATTGCTGTCATAACTTTTCACTCTCTTGAAGACCGAATCGTTAAGAACGTTTTCAAGAACCTTGCAAACCCCTGCACCTGCCCGCCTAATGCGCCCGTTTGCGTATGCGGACTTAAGCCCGAGGTTGCAATACTTACCAAAAAGCCGCTTGTTGCGGATGATACCGAATTGGATTTGAACTCAAGATCGCGCAGCGCAAAACTCCGCGCAGCGCAGAAACTCATAAATATGACGGGGGACGAATAAAATGGCAAAGGATTCAAGATTTAACGGCAGAACTGTTGAAGAAATGCGTGTCTATGCGCCAAACAACGGCTCATTGGCATACAAAAGCGATTATCTTTACGACACAAGGCTTGCAGCGGCTCAACCCAAGCGCAGACAGGAAACTGCCGCGCCCGCAGAAACCCAGCCAAAGATTCGCCCGCAGAAAACGCGCATTCCGCTTTCCGTCACGCTGCGTGAACGCAAAGTCGGAATTAAGCTGACTGCTTTCCTTTTTGTTGCGTTGATCGCAATGTCCGCGCTTTTGGTAGTTCTCCGTTTTGAGCGCATTGCCGGAGTTCAGCGCGACATCAACGAAATCAATGCCGGCATAGCCGCCGCCCAGCGCGGGTTCGGAGAACTTGACATGGATCTCAACTCCTCCATCGACCTTGAAGCGGCACGACTCGCTGCCGAAACCGCAGGCCTGCACCCGAGAAAATAGCGGCCTGCCGATAAAACGGAGTCCGCCGCGCGCACGCAAGCGGTGATCGGCAGAAAACGAAATATATCCTTTGTTCATTTTCTGAGCCGACCGGCGTTTGTCATATATATTCGGAGGTAATTCTGCAATGAGCATCACAGCCGTTCCCCCCGGCAAAAAACATCGCAAAAAGAATAAAAAAGCGCAGAAAGCCCTGAAACCGCAGTGGTCAACATACAAGCGGATTGCATGGCTTTTGCCTGTTTTTGCTTTAATTTTTCTCGCCCTCCTTATTCGCATTTTCTGGCTTCAGGTTATTGACGCAAAAGAGCTTCAGCAAAAGGCATTAAGCCAGTGGACGCGCCCGACAACCGTTACGGCCGAACGCGGCATGATAATCGACTGCAACGGGCAGACACTTGCCAAAGACGGCCCCGTTTACAAAATTGTGATATGGCCGAATTCCATTTCCGAAAGCGACAGAGTTCGTGTTGCCACGGAACTCAGTCGTGTTCTCAACCTTAACTATGAAAAAGTTCTTGAACGAGTTTCAAGCAAAAAGCTTCGTGAGTTTATTCTCAAACGACAGGTGAGCAAAGAAGCCTGCAACGAAATCCGCAGTTTGCAGCTTGGCGGCGGTGTCGGAATTTCACCGGACACAAAGCGCTATTATCCGTTCGGCACTCTGCTTTCACAAACCATTGGGTTCACAAGCACGGACGGAACCGGGCAAAGCGGGCTTGAGCTGACATACAACAAGTATCTCACCGGCAAGGACGGCGAACGTATTGCCGAAACGGACAGCAGGGGAAACCAAATTGCCGACAGTATGATTCAGGAGTTTCCGCCCACGGACGGTTCAACACTGAAGCTTACCGTTGATGCAAACATTCAAAGTTACCTTGAAAACGCGCTTGCCGAAGCTGTTCAGGTCAACAATGCAAAAAATGCACAGGGAATCATCATGGATGTCAACACCGGTGCCATCGTTGCAATTTCAACAAAACCCGACTATGACCCGAACTCCCCTCCGAGGGACGACATGCAGATGCTTGCCGAGCTTTCCCGCAATCGCATTGTAACCGATGCATACGAACCCGGTTCAACTTTCAAAATCCTTACCCTTGCGGCAGCACTCGATTCCGGAAGTACTCATCTTGAGGACAGTTTCTACTGCAACGGCGGTTATATTGTAAACGGCGAACGCATCAAATGCTGGAAACATGCCGGCCACGGCTCCCAGAACCTGACCCGCGCCACGGAAAATTCCTGCAACTGCTGTTTCATGAAACTCGCCTTGACAATGGGTACCGAAAAGTTTTATGATTATCTTTATGCGTTCGGCCTTGGGCAAAGCACGGGCAGCGGACTTGTCGGTGAAAGCGAAGGCATCGTAACTCACCAGAAATACGTTACCCAAAACGATCTTGCACGCATCGGCTTCGGGCAAAGCATTGCCGTGACGCCGATTCAGCTTGCAAGCGCAGTCTGTGCCGCAATCAACGGAGGCGAACTGCACACACCCTATATCGTTGACGAAATCATATCGGCCTCCGGTGAAACGGTATTCAAGGCCGATACGTCCCCCGTTCGCAGGGTCATCAGCGCGGAAAGCTCCGCATACGTTCGTCAGATACTGCAAAGTGTTGTTGATAACGGAACGGGCAAAAACGCAAAGCTTGCAAACTACACCGTCGGCGGAAAAACGGGAACGGCACAGAAATATGACGAATACGGCCGCGTCTCCTCGGGAAATTATATCTGTTCATTCATCGGATTCGCTCCCGCAGACGAACCCCGCTATCTCTGCCTCATCCTTGTTGATGAGCCTCGTGTAAGTTCAATCTTCGGCAGCACGGTTGCCGCACCTTTCGTCCGCCGTGTGCTTGAGAATGTGTTGACGCTGAAGGAAGTGCCCGGTTTAACCCCGGAAACAAGCTATCAGACGGTTCAGCTGCCCAACCTTGTCGGAATGTCCGCGGCTGACGCTTCCGCACTGCTTGCGCAGTACGGACTTGAGGGCATTTTCGAATGCGATGCGGTTGTTACAATGCAGGTTCCGGCAGCGGGCCAAAGCGTTGTTATCGGCTCCGGACTTGAGGGTGTGAACACCGCCGAACCGACCGCTGAGCCGTATTATGTTACCATGCCGAGTCTAATCGGGAAAACCGCGCTCCAGGCGCATGATGAGCTTAAACAGCTCGGGCTTACAATGATTGCCGACCCCGCCGATCCGTTCGGATATGTCATCGGACAAAGCATCTATGCGGGCACGCAGGTTGAGTTCGGCTCATCCGTAACGGTTTATTTCGGCTATTCGACTACAGGCGGTTAATTTCCGCAACAGGCAGACTTTTTGCTGCTAAATCAATACTTGCTTTATAACAGGAGAAAAGCAATGCTTATAAGTGAACTGACAAAAAATACCGACTGCCGCATAATCGGCAGCGACTGCGACATCAGCAGAATCGAATACGACTCAAGAAAACTCACCGGCGGTGAGCTGTTTTGCTGCATCCGCGGCACTTTCAAAGACGGACACGAATTTGCCGAAAGTGCAGTTGCCCGCGGCGCAGCCGCGCTCCTTGTTGAACGGGAGCTTCCTCTTTCCGTGCCGCAAATTATTGTGAAAAACTCACGTCATGCAATGGCCGAACTTGCAATTGAGTTTTACGGTCATCCGCTTGACGGAATCCCTGTCATCGGAATCACCGGCACGAACGGAAAAACGACAACAACATACATGATAAAAGCGATCGCCGAAAAGGCGGGCTATAAAGTCGGACTGATCGGCACGATTCGAAACCTTATCGGCGACAGAATCATCCCCACCGACCGCACCACACCGGAAAGTGTTGAGCTTCAGCGTGTGTTCAGGCTTATGCGCGACGAGGGCGTTCAGCTTATCGTGATGGAAGTCAGTTCGCACGCATTGGATCAGGACAGGGTTCACGGAATCGAGTATCTCATAGGCGGATTCACGAACCTTACGCAGGATCATCTTGATTATCACAAAACTTTTGAAAATTATCTTGCGGCAAAAAAAATTATGTTCATACGCAGCAAATTTGCCGTTATGAATGCCGATGACAGCCACAGTGCGGAGCTGCTTCGCGGTATCAATATTCCAAGCATCACATACGGCATTCGCTGTGAAAAAGCCGATGTTCGCGCTGCCGACATTGAAATCTGTGCGCGCAACATCGAATTTGAAATGCTGACGCCGAACGGAAACAAGCAAATCAATGTTTCCATTCCCGGGCTTTTCAATGTTTTTAACGCAATGCTTGCAGCATCGGTCTGCATGAAACTCGGAATTGATTTGGACACCATTGCGGAAGGGCTGAAAAGCGTGAAGGGCGTTTCCGGCAGGATGGAATCGCTGCCTGCGGAAGGCTTCGATTTTTCCGTTATACTGGATTTTGCACACACACCGGACGGACTGTCCAACCTGCTCTCTGCCGTTCAGGGTTTTGCCAAAGGACGCGTCATTGCCGTGTTCGGCTGCGGAGGCGACAGGGATAATGCCAAACGTCCGATAATGGGTGCAACGGCGGCAAAACTTGCAGACTTCTGCGTTGTAACATCCGACAATCCGCGCACGGAAGACCCGACGCGCATCATCAACATGGTGCTTGAAGGTGTGCGCAGCGAAAAAACGGAGTACGTTGTTATTGAAAACCGCCGCGAGGCAATACGTTACGCACTGAATATTGCAAAGAAGGACGATGTGGTTGTTCTTGCAGGCAAGGGTCACGAGAACTATCAGGAAATCAACGGCATCAAGCATCCGTTCGATGAAAAAATAATCGTTGCCGAAATTCTTGAAGATATGCGCTGCGGGCGCAAATAATTCCGTATTCGGCACAGTTTTGCGCATCGGGCCGTTTCGGTTCCGTGCAAAGAAAAAATATAAGAGGTTCGTATTATGCAAAAGATGATTTTCGCTTTCATAACCGCCGCAGCAGCGGTCATGCTCATTTCTCCCCTGTTCATTCCCATGCTCCGACGACTCAAGTACGGGCAGGTTGAACGTGCCGAGGGACCGCACGCACATTCCGCAAAGGAAGGCACTCCGACAATGGGCGGCATTATGTTCATCATCGCGATCATTATTGCAGTTGCGGCATTCAGCATATACGGCATTGCATTCGATTTTTCGGTTCCTGCCGTGCTTATCATGCTTGCGTTCGGGCTTGTCGGCTTTCTTGACGACTTTATAAAAGTCAAGCGCAAGCGCAATCTCGGTCTCCGCGCATACCAAAAAATTATCGCACAGCTTCTTCTGTCCTTTGCGGCGGCGTACTATGCCTATAAAAGCAGTTTTATCGGCTCAACATTGTATGACCCGATTTTCGGCAGCATCGAACTCGGCGGATGGTACATTCCCTTTACGATGTTCATGATAATTGCCGTTGTCAACAGTGCAAACCTGACCGATGGCTTGGACGGTCTGCTTTCCGGCGTCTCGCTGATTTACAGCATTGCAATGGGTGTGCTTTTTCTCTATTTTGCAAAAGTTTTCGACGGCAGCTTCATTAACGAATGCTTTGCATGAGCGTTTTTGCGTTTGCGGTCGCCGGCGGCTGCCTCGGCTTTTTGAAGAGCAACAGCTATCCCGCAAAAGTCTTTATGGGAGATACAGGCTCAATGGCACTGGGCGGCGCAATGTCCGCAATGGTCATTTACAGCCGTTCCCCGTTCCTCTTCCTGCTGATGGGCGCATGCATTGTTGCCTCCGCCGTGAGCGTTGTGCTGCAGGTCGGCTCGTTCAAACTGCGCCACGGCAAGCGCATATTCAAAATGGCACCTCTTCATCACCATTTTGAGCTTTTGGGCTATCCCGAAACAAAAGTCGTTTCGGGATACATGATAGTGACCGCACTTGCCTGCGTTGCCGCACTTGCACTGTTCCTTTGACAGAGCAAACAAATAAAAGTCTGCTTTATCATGCAGCATAACTCTGCATTGCAGAATTCCCACCATTGGTTCCTGCGGTTCGGGCGAACCGTTTTGAACACATAGCCGCCGTTCGGCGCCGAAAGTCGTGATTTTTGTTGGCACTTGGCACGACCGATAATGATACCGGGTTTTTAAGAAGGAGCATCGGCACACTTCTCAAAACCCCGCTGCGCCGAACGGCCGCATCTAAAAGACTGCACTGCCGCAGATACGAATTTGTTCCGCAGGCAGCTTAATTCACCGAATAAAACCTATAAACAACGAAAGGACGCGATTCGATATGAAAAAAACCGCACTGATCGTCGGAATGGCAAAAAGCGGCATTTCGAGCGCAAAACTGCTTTACAGAAACGGGTATAACGTTATCATTAACGATATAAAACCTGTCATTCCCGGGCTTGAGGAAGCCCTTTCCGGCATTGAATACACCGACAAACTCGGCGAAGCTCCCGAAACACTTTTGGACGGAGTGGACCTGATGATCATTTCCCCCGTTATTCCGATTTTCGCTCCATTTGTCCGCAAGGCACAGAGCCGCGGCATTGAAGTTATCGGCGAAATTGAACTCGGTTATCGTTATTGCAGCAGAGGAACGCATTTTGTGTGCATCGGCGGCACGAACGGAAAAACCACAACCACTGCGCTTACCGGCGAAATATTCAAAGCAAACGGCGAAGGCCAAACGTTTGTTCTCGGCAACATCGGCATTCCAATTACCGAACATGCATCCGAAACGCGCCCGGGCGACACCGTTGTTGCGGAAACCGCCGCTCTCCAGCTCGAAAGCATCCGTGACTTTCATGCCGATGCAGCCGGGCTTTTGAACATCACCGAGGATCATATCAATCGGTTCGGCTCG
>OHCB01000885.1_pt1 | contig 9947 bp, 7 predicted proteins | sample 1577501 | NCBI WGS metagenome assembly OHCB01 (sample SAMEA3879582, study PRJEB24766) | human gut metagenome | biome: human-associated habitat; feature: feces | place: USA | collected 1985/1987
AGCCACAGGCTATGCCGGCGGCAGCGGTACTGAGACCGATCCTTATATAATAGAAACCGCAAGACAGCTTGCTTACCTTATAAAGCATGATGTTATTGATGCGGTAGGCTCTACTTACGGCAAATATTATAAGCTCGCGGCGGATATTTATCTTAACAATATTCAGGACGCGGATTGGAGAACAAACAACCCGAACAGCTGGTATGAAACAGCTTCAAATCAGCGCTTCGGCGGAAACTTCAACGGTGATGGCTATACAATTTACGGGCTTTATTACAACGGCACAAAATATGCAGGTTTGTTCCCGTATATTGAAATGTGGTTTAACGACGTTACGATTGAAAATATTGTGGTTTCCGATGCGTATCTCAACACTTCAGCTGATTCTATAGGAACATTTGCCGCGACACTTTACGGCGGAAACGGTCATGAACTTGCGTTTAAAAACTGCTTTGTAGATGATAATGTTTATGTTGCCTCTACAAATACAAGCGCGTCATGCATAGGCGGCATAATCGGATATTTAAAGAATGTGCCGACCGACAAGTACACATTTATCGGCTGTGCTTCACTGGCTGATTTGAGACATGGCGGCGGTGACTGGAAATCATATTCCGGTATCGGAGTTAAGTACGGATCGGCCACCTACAGAATTGAGAACTGCTTTACATTCACGAATCTTGTTATAGACCAATGGGGCAACAAGGTAGACTCGATCGGTTCTTACTCTTTCGGCGCTCAAGCTGATCGAAAAGGCTCTTGAAACAATGCCCGATTTCGATTGGGAAAACGGCGCGTTTGCTCCCACTCAAAACGGTTATCCGAGGCTGAAAATAGTATCTCAGCGCATGGGCGACGCAAACGGCGACGATGCTGCCGACGCGCAGGATATCGCTCTTCTTAAAAAGCATTTGATAGGTGCTGAAATATCCTATGTTACCGATTTCAACAGTGATAAGGTTACCGATATACGCGACCTTATCGCCCTTAAAAAGACGGTAAGCGAATTCCTCGGTGAGGACAGTCTCGCGCCCGAGGGCTACAGCCTTGTGTGGAATGATGAATTTAAAGGCAGAACGATTGATAATGCCAAATGGCGCACCAATCAGCCGCGAATGACCGCATATGACGGTGTCGGCAACTTTGATGAGGGTACTGTAAGATCGGTGGGCAACGGCAGACTTTTAATGACAGCGTATAAGAACCCCGATACCGCGAACTATAACGGTAAAACATATTTAACAACAAACTCAATAACCACCGAAAACAGAATGAGCTTTAAGTACGGTTATCTTGAGGTAAAGGCAAAGGTTCCGTATAAAGCGGGCTGCTGGCCGTCGCTGTGGCTTAGAAGCCCCAACGCAACCCAGACCGATTTAACCGGCAAGGACGGCTATAATATGGAAGTGGATATTATAGAGCCGTTCGGCTATACAGACCAAAACGGAACAACGATACACGAAACCAACAAGTCGAATGACAGTGATCACTGTCAGGCCGCAGTCGGTAATTACAAGTTTAAGAATGCTGAAAATTTAGCGAATGAATATCATATCTACGGTTTCCTTTGGACTGCCGATGAGATAAAATTCTTTATCGACGGCGAATGCTTTGCAGCCTATACTAAAGACACACTTGCAAGAATGGGTTATAAGGGCGATTTCGACGATACCGTTAATATTCTCTTTGACAATCAGCTTATTACCTCAAGCAGCCCGGTGGCAAACGAAGAAAAGACCAATACAATAGAAAATAACGAGGGAAGTCTTCCGGCAGAGTATTCGGTAGAATATGTTCGCCTTTACCAGAAGCAGGGCGATGTTCTTGTTCTGGAGACCCCCGCAGACGGTCAGTAAAACAAATCAGTATAAATTATGTTCGGCAAGGCAGTGCGCCTTGCCGGATTGAGAATATCCGAATGCAGGGTATTCGGGTATTCTCAATCCTATTAAAAAAAGGAGCAGGTATTTCAATGGATAAAAAATCGGTTATACGGTTTGCAAGCCTTATGACGGCTGTTTTAATATCCGCGTCATCATTTCCGCGGCTTTGCGCTACCGTATCGGCAGAGCAGGCAATTGATCCCGTAACGGCTGCCGCCGGTGAGGCTTCATTGGTTTCCTATAAAACATATGCGGCGGATATGACCGAACGCAAAAGCGCCGAAAAAAGCATAACGCTTTCATCGGACGCGGCGCGCGTATACGGCAGCGCCGCCCGAAAGGGCGTGAACGGTAAGAGCGCGGTCGTATTTTCAAAGACCGGCTGCGGCGCGGAATGGAAGGTTTCCGTTCCCGAGGACGCGCTTTACAATATAAGACTTTCATATACCGCGGTCGATACCGGCGTTGATTATGCTTTCACTTTAAAGACGGACGGCAGGGTGCCGTTTGAAGAGGCAAAGAGCCTTGTTTTCCCGCGAGTTTGGCAAAACGCGCAGGAAAGCTTTAAAACCGACAGGGACGGCAACGACCTTACCCCCGAGCAGACCGAAATAAAGGATTATTACGGAGTTTTGGCAAAAAGCAGCACGGGCGAGACGGTTGAGCCGTATGCGATCCATCTGACCGCGGGCGAGCATACCGTAGCTTTGGAAAATCCCGGGCAGGCAGCGGCTGTGGCAGAGCTTATACTTGAAGCTCCCGAGGCTGTATCAGATTATTCCGATTATTCCAAGGGCTTCAAGGAGGATAAAAGCACCTCTGCCGAAACGATAGTAATTGAGGGCGAGAATGCCGTTTTAAAATCCGCTTCAAGCCTTATTCCGAAATCAGACAACTCAAACGCGGGAATGACTCCGAGCAGCCCGAGCCTTACAAAGCTTAATTACATAGGCGGAACCTCCTGGCAGGATGCGGGGCAGTTCCTTGTATGGAATTTTGAGGTGAAGGAAAGCGGTTATTACTCTTTAGGGTTCAGGTACCGCCAAAGCGATGTTATAAACGCCGAAAGCTGGCGCTGGCTTAAAATTGACGGCAAAACTCCGTTTTCGGAGGCTAAAGGCATACGCTTCCCGTATTCGGCAAAATGGGAATTTCTGAAATACGGAGGGGAAGACCCCTATTACATTTATTTGGAAAAGGGCAGCCACACACTGTCGCTTGAAGTGACCCTCGGCGCAATGGCGGATTATTTCTACCGCCTTTACGGAATAGTGGAGAAGCTCGGCGATAAGTATATAGACATAGTGAAAATAACCGGAGCCACACCCGACGTCAACCTCGATTACGAGCTTTTCACACAGATACCCGATTTAAAGGAGACCTTTACCTACTGCGATAAGGAGCTTTTATCGCTGGTGGCTGATTTGGAGGGCTTTACGGGTAAGCGGAGCAGCCAGTATATTTCTGCGCTTAAGAATATGTCGCGCGTACTTAACAACATGCTTGACAGACCATACACCGCGCATCAGTATGTAAGCGATTATTACTCGAATTACACCTCGTTAAGCTCCTGGCTTTACGATATGAAGAAGATGCCGCTTTGCGTCGATACAATACAGTTAGCTCCCGCGGGACAGGATTTTGTAAACACAAAAACCGGCTTTTTCAAAAAAATGGGCTACAGCTTTAAGCGCCTTATTGTATCGTTTTTTGACGATTACACGGTGAATACCGAAAACGGCGAAAAGGAAAAAGCCTTAAAGCTTTGGGTGAACTGGGGCAGAGATCAGGCGACCTCGCTTGATACGCTTATAAGGGACTCATTCACAGAGCAGACGGGAATCCATGTTGATGTGCAGATAACCAACGCTTCGCTTGTAAACGGTATTCTGTCGGGCAATTTTCCCGATATGGCGCTGCATATGACAAGAACCGAGCCTGTAAACCTCGGAATCCGCGGAGCGCTGGCAGACTTAAATCAATTTGACGATTTGGGTGATGCGCTGAAAAGATTTCAGCCCGACGCGCAGGTGCCCTATGAATATAACGGAAAGCTGTACGCTCTGCCCGATACTCAGACCTTCTATATGCTTTTCTACAGGACGGACATTCTCGAAAATTTGGGGCTTACCATTCCGAAAAACTGGGATGAATTCCTTTATACATCAGCCATTATTCAGCGGAACAATATGAATATATATGTTCCGTATACAATGATAACCTCGTCGCAGACGATAAGCACCGGCATAGGCAGCCTTAATATGTTTGCAACGCTTATGGGGCAAAAGGGGCTTTCGCTTTATAATAAAGAGCTTAACGCCACCTCCCTTACGGGAATCGAGCAAATTTCTGTCTTTGATTTCTGGACGAAGTTCTACACAGATTACGGATACCAGAAGGAGGCGGATTTCTACAACCGCTTCCGCGCGGGCACAATGCCGCTGGGTATATCCACCTATACCACATATTTAACGCTTTACAGCGCAGCTCCCGAAATAAAGGGGCGCTGGTCGATAGCTTCCGTTCCGGGAACAGCCGGCGGGAACGATTCGGTTGCGGGCGGCGGCACGGGCTGCTCCATAATAGAAAAATCCAAAAATAAAAAGGAAGCCTGGGAGTTCCTTAAATGGTGGACTGCCGCCGATACACAAACCAGGTATTCAAACAATGTTGAATCACTTATAGGAATGCTCGGCAGGCAGGCGACCGCAACCGTGGGCGCGCTTAAAAAAATGGCGTGGGACAGCGAGGATCTCGATAAGATTCTCACGCAGTGGACAAAGGTAAAGGAGGTTCCCGAGGTTCCGGGAAGCTACTACCTCGGCCGTGCGCTTGATCAGGCTTACTGGTCGGTGCTTAACGACGGTGTAAACGCAAAGGACGCAATCGTTAAATGGAGCAAGGCCGCCGACAGCGAGATTACACGCAAAATTCAAGAATACAGTGAAGGAGAGTAAAATGATGAAGGCTGCAAAACCCCTAAAGGCACATCGGGATTCCGGCTTTAAAGAGCAGCTGCCTATGATATTGCTGCTTGTGCCGTTCTTTACCTTCTTTTTTGTATTCACGGTATTGCCGATTATTTCATCCATGGTTTTAAGTCTGACTTCATACGATATGCTGTCAGCTCCGAAATTCACGGGAATAGGCAACTATATGCGTATGTTCGTTGAGGATGAGGTTTTTGCGATCGTGCTTAAAAACACCGTTGCGCTTGCAATCGTGGTAGGCCCTGCGGGCTTCCTGCTCGCCTTCCTGCTGGCGTGGCTTGTAAACGAGTTTTCCACAGGAATGCGAACGCTGTTTTCCTTTATGTTCTATGCGCCGTCCCTTGTGGGCAATGCCTACTTCATTTGGAAAATCGCCTTCTCGGGCGATAGCTACGGCTATATAAACAGCCTTCTGCTGTCAACCGGCGTTATAACCGAGCCTATAGTGTGGCTTAAAAGTCCGCAGTATCTTTTCACAATAATTATTATTGTTCAGCTGTGGCAGAGCATGGGCGTTTCGTTCCTTTCAAATATTTCGGGTCTTCAAAATGTAAACCGCGATTTATACGAGGCAGGCGCGATTGACGGAATAAGAAACCGCTGGCAGGAGCTAAGGTATATAACCCTCCCTTCAATGTCGCATATGCTGCTTTTCAGTGCGGTCATGCAGATACAGGCGTCATTTTCGGTCAGCGCAATCGCGGTGACGCTGGCAGGCTACCCCAGCAAGGGCAACGCGGTAGATACGGTGGTATCGCTTATGTCCGATGTGGCAACGGTTCGCTATGAATTCGGCTATGCCTCGGCAATAGCGGTGGTCTTATTTATGATGATGGTCATAACCCGACTTATAGTGGGTAAAATTCTTCAGATGGCGCAGAAATGAAGGTGAGGAAAATGTCGCTGAAAAAATATTTAAAGGGGCGCGCAAACGCTCACGAAAAGCCGGCAAGCAGGCGCTTTACGCGTTCGCGCTTCGGTAATTTCATGAACTTTTTTCTTATATTCCTCGCCGGACTTTTCACAATGCTGCCGCTGGTATATGCGGTATGCACCTCCTTTAAGCCGCTTGATGAGCTGATGATTTTTCCGCCTCGCTTTTTTGTGAGCAGACCCACGCTTGAAAATTATCTTGTGCTGCCGGAGCTTATGGCGTCGCTGAAAATTCCGCTTTCAAGGTATATATTCAACAGTATTTTTGTAAGTGTAGTAACCTCGCTTGTGTATATACTCGTCTCGGCGATGGCCGCTTTTGTGCTTTCAAAGGCGACCTTTTACGGAAGAAATGTGCTTTTTTGGATAGTTCAGTTTGCGCTCATGTTCAGTGCTACAACGCTTGCGGTGCCGCAATATTTGATATTTTCAAAGCTTCGTATGATCGATACATATTGGGTATACCTTTTGCCGCCTATGGCAGGAACGCTCGGAGTGTTCCTTATTAAGCAGTATATCGAGGGGTATTTGCCCGAGGCGCTGCTTGAGGCGGCGAAAATCGACGGAGCGAATTCCTACCGCATATTTTTCTCAATCGTACTGCCGATAATAAAGCCGGCAACCTTTACCGTGTTTCTTTTCACATTCAGGGACATATGGGCGTCAGTTCCGAACGGAACGGTGTTTACCGAGCAGCTTAAGACCCTGCCGCAGATAGTAAGCCAAATAACGGCGGGAGGCATTGCTCGTTCCGGCAGCAGTATGGCTATCACTGTTATAATGATGATACCGCCGATAGTTATATATCTTGTCACCCAAAGCAATGTGGTGGAGGGCATGAGCAGTGCCGGTATCAAGGAGTAATTAAGGAGCTGAAACCACTTGAAGCGAATATTAAAGACAATTACAGCATCGCTGATTGCGGCGGTTACATTGGTTTCCGTAATTTCAGCCTCTGCCGAAATTCCGTGCGCAAGCTATACCTACTGGGATAATATAGGGGACGAGCGCAAGGAGGTATACAACCGCGCAATGTATTCGTGCGATACGGTTCTTAACGCGCAACGGCTCGGCATATCCGCCTTTAAAGAGCTTAACGATGTATGCACGGATTCCGACGGAAGGATATATCTGCTTGACTCCTCCTCAAGGATATCGGTATTTGACGGTAATTACAGTCTTCTTTATGAGATTCATAAAATTTCGGGGAAAGAAAGCTACGATGATGCCAAGAGCATTTATATACATACCGATAAAACAATATACATCTGCGACACCGAGGGACGCAGAATACTTCACAGCACCCTGCGCGGCGAGCTTATCAATATAATAACGCTGCCGGATTCCTCTCTTTTGCCGGACAATTTCGATTTCCGCCCAATAAGAATAGCGATAGATGAAAAGGGCTGCACCTACATACTAAGCGAGGGCTCTTATTACGGAGCGCTGCTTTATGACGAAAACGGTAAATTCATAGGCTTTTACGGCGCAAATACCGTGACTGCGGGAATCGCAGGGGTCATGAGCAATATAATGGGAAGAATTTTCCCAAATAATGCAAAAAGGGCAAATACAGCAAGCCGAATACCCTACAGCTTTGTGGATATTAAGTCGGATAACGACGGTTTCATATATACCTGTAACGGTAAAACCGAGAGATATCAGAACAAAGGGCAGATAAGAAAATTAAGCCCCGGAACAGGCAGGAACATTCTTGAGTCGGAGGATGTTAATCGGTCTTCGGCAAGGTCTTTCTTTACGACGGCGAATGCAGAATGATTACGGCATTCGGCGGAGGAATGCACGAGGGCACCCAAAGGGGAAGCTTTGTTAATGTTTCGGGCATGGCGCTGCTTGATGACGGAGACAGGGTAATTGTATCCGACAGCGTAAATAACGATATTACGGTTTTTAAAATAAACGATTACGGAAAAGAAGTAAAGCGGCTTGATGCCCTTACAATGAAAGGAAAGTACGCCGAGGCAAAGGCGGGCTGGCAGAAGGTATTAAAGGAAGACAATTGCATTCAGGCGGCGTACAGCGGCATGGCGAACGCCTTTATTGATGAAGGAAATTATAAAGAGGCTATGAAATATGCAAAGGCGGGTTACGACAGGGAAGCGTACGCCGTTGCATTTGAATACAGCCGCAGCGAGTTTATAAGCAATAACTTTTCGGTGCTGTTTACACTTACGGCGGTGGTTTTTGCGGCAATAATCGCGGGGCTTGTAATAAGCAAAAGACGAAGCCTTAATTTGGTTAAAAGCCCTGAGATACGCTTAATGCTCGGTACTATGATACACCCGTCAGAAAGCTTCGGGCTTGTTAAAGAAAAAGGTATGGGGTCTGTCGGCATTGGCATTATTCTGGCACTGCTGTTTTATGCCTCCGCAATTATTTTAAAACTCGGCGGCGGTTTCCTCTTCACACAGTACGATCCTGAAACCTTCAATTCGCTTTGGGTAATGGCGCGGACAATAGGAATAGTGGTGCTTTGGATTGCCGCAAACTGGTTTGTATGCACGCTTATGGGCGGGAAGGGAAAGCTGCGGGAAATAATAATAATTACCTGCTATTCGCTCCTGCCGCTGATCCTCAAAAACTTTATTACGGTAATTCTGACAAATGTACTTCTTCCCACAGAGGCGAATTTTTTATCAATCTTAAGCGCTGTATCCGTCATTTATTTTGTCTTGCTTATGATATGCGGACTAATAAAAATTCACGATTTCAGCTTCGGACGTATGCTTTCTTCAAGCTTTTTGTCGCTTTTGGGCGTAGGTATAATTTTCTTCCTTATCGTTATGATAATTATTCTTTTCCAGCAGGCTGCGGGCTTTGCCGTCACGGTAATTTCCGAATTGCTGACGCTTTAGGAGATGACAGAAATGAAGAAGTTAATAAGTCTTATAACGGCACTTTCCGTTATTATCTCTCTTTCGGCGTGCGGAAAAGCTGCCGAAGCTCCTAAAAGCTTTGACAGAAATGCAGTGAGCTATTCGTATGAGGAAACGCTTATTGCCGAAAATTCGAATTTAAAGCTTGAATGGGATGATGGGGTAAAGGGGATCATACTTACCGATAAGAGGAGCTGAAGCTCGATGAATACGGTATGCCGATAAAAAAGCATCCCGCTCTCAATTCAGCGGTCACCGTAAAGTATCTCGATTATGAAACCAATATCGTGACCGACGCGCTGTCATATACCGGTGCCGTGCAGAACGGCAGAGTGCGGTGCGCCAAGGGAAAGGATTCGCTTCTGGTTGAGTTTTATTTTGACGAGCCGGGCTTTATGATACCCGTTCAGTATATTTTAAAGGAAAGCTCGGTGCAGATAAGAATCAACCCGAAAAATATTTCTGAGAATGAAAACCGCGTGGTTTCCGTGTCGGTCGCACCGTTCTTCTGCTCGGTCGAAAACGACAGTCGAGACACATACCTTTTTGTACCATCGGGCAGCGGGGCGCTGATACGCCCTGTTACCTCATCAGCGCAGGGAACGCAGTATTCTTCGCAGGTCTACGGATACGACAGGACGATAGAAGCAATTTCAAAGCCGACTGACACCGAAAGCGTAAGACTGCCGGTATACGGCGCGAAATTTTCCGAAAATCAGGGGATATGCGCGATAATAACGGACGGTGCGGAAAGCGCAAGCATCAGTGTGAGCGCGGGCGCCTCGGCATACGGCTACAGCGCCGTTTACGCTACATTTAATATAAGGGGCTACACAGGGCATATTGCCAACCTTTTTTCGGGCGGAGCGCAGGTCAGCAGCACGGTTTTCAGCAAAAACCGAATTTCCTCGCCTGTGGCGGTTGATTATTTCCCGCTTTCGGGTGAAAACGCTACCTACAGCGGCATGGCGAATATTTACAGGGATTATTTGAAAAAGGAAATGAAGCTCACAAAAAAGAGCGATGATATATATCTTTCGGTCAATATCGTGGGCGGAATTGATCTTACCGAGTCGTTTCTCGGAGTGCCCTACAGCAAGCTTTACGCCGCAACGACCTTTAAAGAGGCAGAGGAGATAACAAATGATCTCCGGGATAAAACGGGGCAGCCGATAAACGCCGTGCTGAAGGGCTTCGGGGAGAGCGGAGTGAATATAGGCAAGGTGGGCGGCGGCTTTAAGACC
>OHCB01000886.1_pt1 | contig 9936 bp, 7 predicted proteins | sample 1577501 | NCBI WGS metagenome assembly OHCB01 (sample SAMEA3879582, study PRJEB24766) | human gut metagenome | biome: human-associated habitat; feature: feces | place: USA | collected 1985/1987
AACGGAAAAATCGATTCCTGTACCTGCTGCGGCACGCATCTTGCGGCAACGGGCGGTGTCGGAACGATTCTGTTCACCGATGCTCAGCATTACAAGGGAGGAACGCGGCTTTGGTTCGTTTGCGGAGGCAGAGCTACCGCAGCAGTGCGCACGGTTCAAAACATCGTTTCCGCGCTTGCAAAGCAGTATTCAACCTCCCGCGAGGAATTACCCGCCGCAATTCGCAAACAGGCAGACGAGCTTGCATCTTCAAAAAGCGAGCTGCGCGAAAAAAGCCGCCGTCTTGCCTCTGCCGAGAGCGTCAGTCTGCTTTCAACGGCGGAACGCATAAAAGGCATCGCCGTGGTATGTTCCGTTATGGACGGCTCAACCGCCAACGATTTAAAGCTCACGGCGGACGAGCTTTGCAAAAAAGACAGCACCGTGCCCTGCGTTTCACTTTTGTTTGCGCCGAATGCCGGCGGAACCGATTACTGCATGGCATGCACGGAAGATGCGGCGATAAAGCTCAGCATGCGCGAACTTTGCACCGCCGTCAATTGCATCATGAACGGAAAAGGCGGCGGCAATCAGCTTCTCGCACGCGGCAAAACGACCCGAACCGTGCAGAAGAGCGACTGCGATATGCTCCGCTCCTATATCGAAAAGGTGCTGAAAAGCTGAGCTTTTTCAAATCAATGCCTGCATAACAGAAATTTAATGTCGAAAACAGAAACCCGAATTTAACACTTTCGGGTTTCTGTTTGTTATTGCTCAATTTTGTTCCGATTCCGTTTTATCAATGTATTTTGTTCTCGTGATACTCCGGCACAATTGACTTCACAATGACGCGGATGTCCGCCGCATTCCCCGTGTTTTCCGCATTGCAGGCTTCACGCAGGCGTTTCATGCCCTCGGCAAAAGCCTCCTCGTCAAACACTATCGGTTTTGCAATATATATAAGTGCATTGTCAGTCTTTTTGATGCCCTCTTCATCCAAAAGCAGTTCCTCGTAAAGCTTTTCACCCGGGCGCAGGCCGGTGTAGACAATTTGAATATCGCGCTCCGGCTCAAAGCCGGAAAGGCGTATCATGTTCCGTGCAAGATCGTCAATGCGCACGGGTTTTCCCATGTCAAGAACAAAAATCTCTCCGCCCTTTGCGTATGCGCCCGCCTGAAGAACAAGCGCGACCGCTTCAGGAATCGTCATAAAATAGCGAATTATGTCGCGGTGCGTGACCGTGACGGGTCCGCCTTTTTCAATCTGCTTTTTGAAGAGCGGAATCACCGAACCGTTCGAGCCGAGAACATTGCCGAAGCGAACGGCAACATACTCCGTTTTTGAATGGTTATTGATATTCTGAACTATCATTTCACATATGCGTTTGCTTGCGCCCATCACATTCGTCGGACGAACGGCCTTATCGGTGCTGATAAGCAGCATTCGGCGCGCTCCGAATTCATCTGCCGCAAGCGCAACATTCAGCGTGCCGAAAACATTGTTTTTAACAGCTTCATTCGGACTTGTTTCCATCAAAGGAACGTGTTTGTGCGCCGCTGCATGAAAAACAAGCTCCGGACGATATTTTGAAAAAATATCTCGAACACGCTGTTTATCGCGAACCGAACCTATAAGAACAATCAGCTCAAGCTCCGGATGCGCCGCACGCAGCTCCTGTTGAATATCGTACGCATTGTTCTCGTAAATATCAAAAATAATCAACATTTTGGGATTATGCGCAGCAAGCTGCCTGCACAATTCGCTTCCGATTGAGCCGCCTCCGCCCGTAACAAGGACCACTCTGCCTCCGACATAGCCGCAAATATCGGTAAGGTCAACGCGAACCTGCTCGCGCCCGAGAAGATCCTCAATTTCAACATTGCGGATTTTATTGATGCTGACCTCGCCGTTCGCAAGCTGAAAAATACCCGGAAGCGTTTTAAGCCTGCACGGGGTGTCCTTGCAGATATCCAGAATTTCGCTGCGCATACGGATGCTTGCCGACGGCATTGCCATAATGATCTCGTCAATATCGTATTTTTTGACAGCGCCGAGAATGTCGCCGCGTCCGCCGACAACCTTAACGCCGAGAAGATATTGTCCCCATTTTGACTTGTCATCGTCGATAAGGCAAACGACCTTGTTTTCGGAATGTGCGCTTGCGCGGAACTCCCGCAGGGCAACCGTCGCTGCCTGCCCCGCGCCGATTATCATCGTCCGCCTGCAGCTGTTGTTTGCCCGCCTGTATTGGCGCATAAATCTGTATGAAAAACGCACACCGGTTATCATTATTACAAGGAATATTCCGTTCAGCACGGGATGACTGCGCGGAATGCCAAGATGCATCAAATGCATTCCCGCATAGCCCCCGGCATCAACAATAAAACACGCAAGGATTATTTTTAAAAATTCGTCTATTGAAGCAAACTGCCAAAGGCTTGTGTAAAGCTTGAACAATGCAAAAACAATGAGCCCGAACGCCGTGTAATACGGTGCGAAACGGAGGATATTGTTTAAATATTCCGTCTCACGGACAAGCTGTTCGAAATGGAATTCAAACCTGACCCAAAGTGCCAAAAAAGAAGCAATATTAAGTATCAGCGCATCGCTTATCACAAGCAGCGCAATTCGAACAGCCTTAGTCGGAGTCATTCTCTGTACGGAGTATTTCAATGTGCTTTTAACGCGAAATTTCATTAAATTAACAGACCTTTGTTTTCTTTTTCGGCAAGACCCATACTAATCTTATTATAACTGCACAGGGCATCAAAGTCAACACAGGACGGACGTAAAAAATTTATTTAATTCGATATATTATGTTCGGTTTGCCTGCTTCCGTGACCGGTCCTTATCCGCAGGTTTCATATACAGCACTCGCATTGTGCCGCAGCAGCGTATATGGGCAATTTCAAAAAAATGTCCGTATTAAGATTTTTGCAGTCCGGCAGGCGTTTTTTTCCCATTTTTGCGGCTTTGCGGAGAATGAGCCGAATAATTCACATTTTTTTGCCAAAAGATACAAAAAAAGTACTGTACAAATTCGCATTCTTCCTGTATAATATATCTGCACCTAAGGAAATGCCGAGTAAGGGTTGCTTTTCAGGAGAAGGTCAACGAGGGAAACGGCACGAACAAACCCGGACCCGAATTCTTTTTCCGAAAATCAACTCGTTCGACGCATTCCCAAGAAAAGAGTGTGCAGCCGCAGAAACATTGCAGCATTTTGCAGCGTATGCGGCAGCATCCGTTGAAAGGAAGGTACATTACCATGAAGGTCACGATTACAGGCAAAAACATTGAGGTTTCCGAATATCTGCGTGATTTAGCTCTTAAAAAAATCGCAAAGCTCGAACGTTATTTTCCCGAGGATACCGAGGTTCTTATCACCATGGCCGTCGAAAAAAACCGTCACATTGTTGAGGTTACCATTCCCTATCAGGGCGGCATCATTCGCGGCGAAGAATCCACCGGCGATATGTATGCATCTATCGACAACGTTATTGCAAAGCTTGAAAAGCAGATTCACCGCCACAAAACGCGGCTTGAGAAATCTCTCCGCTATGACGACGCTTCCCCCGAATACGATGATTACGACGATGAGGACGAGGGTCCGCATATTGTCCGCGTGAAAAGGTTCAGCATGAAACCCATGAGTGTTGAAGAAGCCATGCTTCAGCTTGAACTTCTCGGACACAGCTTTTTCGTTTTCACCAACGCCGAAACCGATCGCATCAACGTCATTTATGCAAGAAAAGACGGCAACTTCGGCCTTATTGAACCCGACAGATAAGCTTTACGCCGGCTGAACACCTGCCGTGTAGCGAGGGTTCGGTTTCTGACTTGACAAAATTGAATACTGTCCGGCGGCGGAACGTTCTCTTTATACAGCGTTCCGCCGCCTTTGTTTATTTTCAAGTGATTGTGCCCCGCATTTGACCGCATATAATCATTCGGAGCATTCACATCGGAGCATTTGCAGCAAAAAACGGAACGGCATCGGCCGCTTCGGCAGCCTTTGCCGTTCCATACTGACGCATCCTTATTGTTTTGTTGCTTCGGCTCGGGTCATTCTTCCCGCTCCGTTAATCCGAAAACCTGCCGCATCAGTCCCTTTCAACGTCATAGTCAAGAATTTCACCGGTCAGCGCATCGATTTCAACTTCATACTCATAACCGCCGGCCTTGAACTCAACGGTATAAACCATCCTGCCGTCCTCTCGCTCAAGCTCAACTTCAAGCTCTTCGGCTTGGCCTGCGGAAATGCCTGCACGGTTGAAAGCGATCTTCTTTGCACGCTCCGCGCCGATATAATCGCCTGCGGGTGCGGGAGTGGGCTTGGGTTCGTCGTCGTCATCGTCGATAACGTCCTTGTCAAAGTCAACAACATTGCCGTTCACTGCGTCAACATCAACATCGTATTCATAGCCGTTCGCATCGAACTCAATTTCGTAAATCGCCCTGCCGTCGTCCGTATCGAGCTTAACCTTGAGGTTCTTTACCTGGCTTGCGGAAACGCCTGCACGGTTGAAAGCGATCTGCTTTGCGCGTTCCTCACCGATATAGCTTTCGGAGGGAGCCTGAGTGGGTGCTGCCGTGGGTGCTGCCGTGGGGTTTTCGTGATGACCGCCGTGGTTGTGGTCATCGTCATAATCCCTGTCAAACTTCAGTATGCTGCCGTCCGCTGCATTAACTTTGATTTCGTATTCGTAGCCGTTTGCATCGAATTCAACTTCGTACAACGCAATGCCGTGTTCGGTTTCAAATTCAGCTTTCAGGTTCGTTACCTGATTGCGTGCAAGACCTGCGCGTTCAAGAGCGAATGCAATCGCCTCTTCACTTGTGATGTATTCGCTGCCGGGCGCGGGGGTTGCATGATGGTCATCATCGTGTTCAAAGTCATACTTCAGAATCTCACCGTTTTCGGCATCGATATGGTAGTCATATTCGATATAACCGCCGTTCGTGCTGTCGCTGCCGCTGAACTCAATATCGTAAACCATTCTGCCGTGCTCATAGTCCATTTCGCACTCATACCCTGTGATTTCGCTTTCGGCAACGCCCGCATGTTCGAGTGCAATGCGCTTTGCCGCTTCTTCGCCGATATATGCGCCGCTTGCGGGAGTGCCGCTGCGGTCAATTCCGCCAAGGTTAAGTTTGCCGGAGTTCATGAGCAGGTTCAGGTCGTTGATGGAAAGGGAAACAAGGGATTCAAAGGTATACAGCGGGCTTGCGCTCGTGATCTGCTGAATCAGTTTCGCTTTGCCGAGGGTGATTCCGTATTCCGCCGCAAGCTTCTCAAGCTCTGCATCGTGGCTCACGGTCTGGCTCAGAACCGAACCGCCGCCGTTCTGATTCAAAATCGCCTCGATTTCAGCCGCAATTCGCTTTTGAAGGGCTTCGCCCTGTGCCGCATCGCTGCTGTCAACGCTGACAAGGATGGAGTTTGTGATTTCGCTCAGATAGCCGCAGCGCAGCATCGAGCCGATAAGTGCGTTCACGGCAACATCCAGATCGCTGCCTTTAAAGTTCATGTCGCCGATAACTTTTTTTGCGTCATCGTTCATCGCTTTAACGTCAAGCACCTTTTCTTTTGCATTGACTGTGATCTCAATGCCGGGGTTCACGTCCAGTGCAACGGTTGAAACGACTTTGTTTGCCTTTTGATATGTGCCGAAGCCGATAACGCCTGCAAGCACGAACACTACCGCGGCCGCCGCCGCAATGATGCTTTTGAGATAGTTTTTCTTTTTCATGGGTGTGACTCTTCCTTTCAGTTTTTTGCAGTCGGAGAGTACGGACTCAAGCACATCGGGGGTTGCCGCCGAATATGCCTTTTTGACCATCGCCTTGATTTGCCATCATCTGTGTCAGCCTTCTGGTTCTTTCTTTAGGTGTTCGTTGTGTTTCATGGTTGTTTCTCTCCTTTGTTATTGAAGGTTTTCGCGGAGCTTCGCGATTGCCCTGCGATATTTTGAAAGAACGGTTGCAATCGGCATTCCCGTAACGGAAGCAATCTCCCTGTGCTTGAACCCTGCCACGGCGTGAAGAACAACGATCCTGTTCTCCTCTTCGGAAAGCCTGCCGAGGCATTCCCGCAAAACGAGCCTGTCCTCATTTGAAAGCCCGGCATTGTCCGCCAGCATCTCGCTCCAGTCCTCATCGGGAAGCTGTTCCTGCCGATTGTGCTGCCGCAGCCTTGCAAAGCAGAGGTTCTTAGCAATGGTGATTATCCATGCCATGGGTTTGCCGTGCGGCCTGTAACCTGCCGCAGCGGTGAAGATGTTCACAAAGCAGTCGTGCAGAACATCCTCCGCATCCTGAACGTTCCTCAAAACGGAAAGAGAATAGCTGTATACCGCCGCTTTAGCCGTGTTATAGAGTCGTTCCAACGCTTCCGTGCTGCCTGCTGCAACAGCGGCAAGGTCAAGTTCCATAAGCTCCGCTTCATCGTCGGAAAGTGCCTGTTCCGGATTAATTGCACTTAATATCAGCATTTTGTTTCTCCTTTCCTTCCTTTCGCCATGTTAATGCACGGCGACCGCAAAATATTGCACCCAAATTCAATATATTTTAAAAAACTGTTTCTGATTACGTAAATAAATTTCAAAAGCAGAATCTTTTGCTTTAAAAACCCCCTTTGCACGACACTGCCGCCATGCAAAAGGGATTGCAGATTCTCTGTATGAAACTTTACAGGCTGTTCCGATCCCTTTTGCGGATTTTATTCAAAAACCGCTGCCGAGCCGTCAGGAAGCCTTGCCGCCGATTGCCGCATGCTCAACGCAGAGGGTGAAATTCTCGCCGTCTTCGGACATATAGACGTCATAAAGCCCGTCCTTGCTGCCGGCTTTTTTGTAATAAGCGGCAACATCGCCGTAAACTTCAAAATAATAAACGTCTTCGTCAAGAATCTTGCTCTCGGTGCCCTTAATGCTGCAAAGAGTGCCGCCGTCATCATAAAGCCCGATGCAAAGCAGGGTGCCGTTGTTCATCATTGCGGAATGAGAAATGTTCATCAGAATGATGTCCGAAAGCTTCGCCGCGCCGTCCTTTTTGAGGCGAACATTGCCGTAAATATCGGTCAGATAAACGTTCTTGAAACCTTCATCCGCACCGAAAGCATAAACATTGCTTTCAACAAGCTCCGGTTTTTTGGGGTTGAACGCGGAAACGGTGTAAAGACTGCTGTCAACAACGCAGTAAACGCTTGTTCCGTCCGGCTGAACAGTGAATTGGGTTGCACCGCCGACAAGCTTCACAGCCTTTTTGGAGGAATTTACAAAATACAAATCGTATTCAACGAATTGGTTGCCGTCCGAATCCTTGGCATTGTATTCGGTGTAGAACATGCTGTTGAACAGACTGCCGGCATTTTTGAGCAGAACGGTGCATTCGCTGCCGCCCATCGTTGAATACTGCGCACCCGCAAGCGAAAGCGCGGAAGCATCAACAAGCTGCTTTGCCTCGCTGCCCTTTGCGCTGTAATGCGTTTTGGATTTAACGTCAAAAGTTATTTCGGTTGCATCCCGATTTACTTCAAAATAATGCGACGCATTGGTGCTGATAACGGAATCCTTGCCGTTCTGAACAAAATGCAGTCTCCCTGTCAGCTCGCCGTCAACATATTCAAGGCAATACATGCGCTCCGCTCCGTTTGAAATCGCAACCGCATATGTATCCTCGCTGTTCTTTTCGGCCTTTCCTTCGGAACAGATATAGGTCGCCGTCCTTCCGCCCTTTTGACCGACGGTCACGGCGGCTGTCTTTGCATCCTCGGAAAGCGCAAGGCTCAGCACGGTTTCAGCTTCAATGCCTTCGAACTCGGTCGTTTCGCCCGTGTCGCTGCTGTACAAAAATGCCTTCGTTGCCGTTGCGAAAAGGATGCTTTTCCCGTCCATGGAAAGCACCGCACGCGTTACGGCGGCAGGGTAAACGAGAATAATTCCGTTTGCATCAACGCGATACAGAGCCGTTGCAGCGATCACGGCTGCGGACGTGCCGTCAACCGAAAGGAAGGTGCTGATGCCGCTTCCGATGCGATCTTCAAGTTTTTTGCCGTCAACAAAGAAATATGAAGTGCTGTCTTTCTCACTGTAATAATGCAGGATTTTGTGCTGCAAAGCAGGGGAATCATTTTTTCCCGAACGAGTGCATCCCGAAAGCATAGCGACCATGCTCAGCAGCATCGCCGCACAAAGCAGCATTGAAAGCAGCGCATTGAACCTTTTTTGTGTCATCATTTTGTTCCTTTCCATCCCCGCGCCGTCGGACGAACATTCATACCCCTGTTCCGCTGCGCGAGGCACATGAATTCACGTTATTATACCGCAAAATATCGCATCTGTCAAAGACAACGCGGGCAATGCCGGTTCATTTGCCGTTAACAGTTTTGCCTTAATAAAATATAGTTTATTATTTCGGTTCTAAAGGTGCAAAAACCGTTTTCTTTTTTTTTGATTTGATGTATAATTCACTTGGATCGAGAGTTCGAACCGAATATTTCTCCATTGACCGAAATTCAGAAAGGATGAACAACAATGACGCAACACAACCACTCAATCGTTCGCCGCTCGGCGAAAGTGCTTGCAGCAATTGCTGCATTTTCAATTGCAATCGTGACCGTTTTTTCCTTTGCAGCGTGCCAAAAGCAGCCCTCATCGGCTGACGGAACACCCGCACCGCAGTCCCCCGCCGCAGAAGCTTCCCCCGCCGCCGTCCCGACAGCTCCGCCCGCAACGGCGGTTCCCGTTTTCAGCGGGTACACAAATGCCTGTCAGCCTGTGAAAGTCACTTTCCCCTCCGCAGGCTCCGCCTCCGCTTTCTCTGTCAACTTTGTGCTGCCCGAGGGCTGGACGGTCAAAGCCGAAACCGACGGCGCTTCCGCTTCCCTTTCGGACTTTTGCGCCGGAATGGATATGCGCAAGCTTATTCTTGACGAAAACGGCAATTGTGTCGGCGCCGTATGTGCCGCCGAATATGACAAGCAGGCCTATGAGACCGACGGCGTTGCAGGCGTCTATGCCGCAGCCACGCTCATGAACCATGTTCGCCTTTTCACCGAATCCAATTATCACGCCGTCAGCGAAGCTTCCGCTGATTTCGAAAGCGGCTGGACCTCCGCCTACCATGAATGCACTCCCAACGACTGGACGGTCGGAAAGGGCTTCCATGCGTTCGAAAACCCCGCCGCAGCCGCATTCACGAAGGACAACCCCGTGTTCGTTATCATTGAGCTTTCCAACAGTGTTGACAACGCCGCAGGACTTGCCGCTTATATTGCGGAAAATATCAGGTTTGAGTAAAAACTTGGAGGGATTTACGTCTGAAGAGGATATTAAGTTTGATTATCATTTTTTCAACGTTCAAAGAGTCGCTCGTTTCATGCTCCCTATGAACATTGACTGAATCATAACTAAATCAGAGTTAACAAAAATTTTGTATAACAAGCTTATTTAGAATATCGGGTTCACAAAAGCCGCCGACCGACAGTTTCGGAAGGCGGCTTTTTGTTATCGATACATTATTCCGTCAGCACATTATCATAAAGTATCGGGCACTGCGGAGCATTGTTTCGGAGGGCTAAACCCGCAAGTCCGTTTTTGCGGGCTGTGCTGCACCTGCGGAATCCGCATTCAGTTTTTTCAGGGCTTTTCGGAATTCGATTGAAAACAGTATCGCCGTGCATGTTACCGCAATTGCATCGGCAGCCGGTTCGGCGGTGTAAACCGCATTTGTTTTATCCGCAAGCAGCTGCGGCATGACATAAATCAGCGGTATGAGCAGCACAAATTTTCTGAGAACCGCAACGATTATTGAGCAGCCCGCGTTGCCGATGGAAACAAAAGTCATCTGGCAGGCGATTTGCAGGCCGAAGATGAACAGCGCGCCGCAGTAGATGCGCAGGGCGCGGGTTGTGAAGGCCAGCAGCTCCGCATCGGTCGTGAACATCGAGGCGA
>OHCB01000907.1_pt1 | contig 9770 bp, 7 predicted proteins | sample 1577501 | NCBI WGS metagenome assembly OHCB01 (sample SAMEA3879582, study PRJEB24766) | human gut metagenome | biome: human-associated habitat; feature: feces | place: USA | collected 1985/1987
TCCTTACTCATGTTCTTAAAGAGATTTTTCGATGCTTCTCCCTCTCCCCCATGCCACATTATGGCTTCAACAAGATTGCGGGCACGACCATCGTGCAAGAAGTAGGTATGTCCGTTTACCTTTTCCTGAAGCCCAATACCCCAAAGCGGAGTAGTGCGCCATTCATTGCCACGCGCCAACCCACTTACATAGTTATCATTCAGACCGACTCCCATAATTTCGGAGCCCATATCATGCAGCAAAAAATCCGAATAGGGGTGAATTGTCTGACTTCCCAACCATGGCAAACGGGTACCGTTCAACAGCACGGAGCCCCGAGGCTTGGTATGCAACGTGGTGACATGGCAAAGATGGCACTTGGCTTTATAGAAATTCTGTTCTCCCCTTATCACCTGCGGGTCATTCACATTACGCCGTGCAGGAACACCAAGACTCTGCATATACAAGTCAACATCTTCCATATCTTCTGTAGAAACATCCAACTGGGCATAAGAAAGCCCCATCATGCTGCCTTGATTCACCTGGGACTGCCCCTCGCATATCTCTTCCGGATAGCGGCTATTGGTAACACCCATATCACTTGAAAAACCAAGTTCAACAGTCAAATCCGCATGTTGAGCCTTATTTCCCGACAGCCCCAAGCTTCTCACACCACGTTCGGTAATGTAATTGCAACGGCCACTTATACCATACTCCGGATAATTACTTTTTGCAGCAAGCGCTTCAATCTCCGTAGGTTCCAAAGCCATCATTTGCCCCATACCGACATGTCTCAACGGGATACGCACCGTACAGAACATATCTTCAGGCTTTATACTGTCAGCATACCATTCGGATATGGAATAAGCCGGTCTGCAAAGTTCATACTTCTCTCCGTCGGGAAAGGTAAAAGTCTCATAAGTATACTCCACAGAAAGCTTCCCCTCCGGTTTCACTCCATAAATGGCCTGGTCATGGAGGACACGACCATAATCCTGAAAAAACGCACCATTCTTGCGGCTTATATAAACCAGCATCGAGGAAAACCCGTAACTACCCGATCCACCTTCACTCCACAGCGTCGGTTTGGTACGGCCGGCATTACGATGACAACTGCCACAAGAATACCCCGCATAGACCGGGCCAAGACCACCTCCCATGCCATTGCTACTCGTACGCACATCATCGTAAAGCCCGTCACCATCATTAAAGCGACTGTTGTAAACACCCGACACCCAATCTGCCGGTGAATCATAGGCCTTGGATGAATTCATGAAGATTGTGGACGTTCCGGCAGACAGAGCGTATCCTTCAGGAATCTCTATATCCAACACGTCAATCCCATCATCATCACAAGCAGTCAAACCTGCCGACAAACAAAGGAGAAGACATGAATATCTCATTAAACGATTCATCATCTTTATCTACTTTTTAATAATGGCATATCCAAACATGCCAAAGAAGTAAAGGCAGGATTCTCCAAATCCTCCCCTTTACTTCTTGAGTATTGTTTATAAATAATTCTTATTTAACTGTACGAGGCTTGCCATCCTTGAAAAGCAGGAATTCCAAAGTATGGAATCCGCGTACATTTTGAGCAGATTCAACTTTTGCATCATCATCACCCTCGCTCCATTCCAAATCGCCCCATTTCTGGGAATTCAGAATCTGGACAATGGCGTTCTGGTCCAAAGGCCAACTATCCATATTCGGGTCAAGTCCCAGCTCATCCACCGGCCCAAATAGGAACGCCTCACTTTCCTCCCAAGGTTCACGGGCTGTTATCCAAGCATTGCATGCCGTCTCAAAAGCACTGTTAGAGGGATTGTTGGCAAGAGCCACCACAGCGTCATACAGCGTACTATTCTTCTCCTTCAAATCCTTATAGGTAGGCAAAACCACAACATTGACATAATTTTCAACAATCGGGTCAAGTGCTTCATTGCTGTTAATGGTGCTATTGTCCCTGATATAAGGTTTCAACTCCTTATCCAATACACTTTCCAGTTCTTCACAAGCCTTGATAGCCGATACCGTTTCCTGACTGTTGATATTATTACGGAAAGGTTGGGGAATAGCCTGAATAGCCGATGCTGCCGTAGTGATAGCTGCCGACACTTTCGTATCCAACTCCGCATTGGCTCCAGCCACCAATTTTGAAATTGACTTGTCGCTCACCTTACCGTCCAAAGAGCCGTAATAGGCATTGCGGATTGAGTAAATATTATTGGTATAATCATCACGGGAATGCCAGCTATACCATGACTCAACAGCATAGAGGGCCTCTGTAACATTGTTTGCCATATATTTATTATATGGATCACCAATCTTCGTCTCACCTACCTCATTGGAGATTTCAACACAACCGTCGATAACCTGCTCTATACAGTTCCAGGCACTTGAAAAGTTATAGGCACCATTATGAGCTTTGAAGGAAGTTGCAAAACTTGCCCCACCCTTATAACTCGTATTCCAAGAATCATAAAGATTGGTGGCATCTGTCTTCAACAAAGCCGCCACATTTCTCATGTAGTTGTGCCAACTTGCCGCATTCTCCGAATTATACTCAATGTCAGCAGGATTAACTGTACTGTTGTCATCATCATCGCTACAAGCAGTAGCCGTAAATGCCAGCCCTAATACCAAAGCTGTCGCATAAAAGAAATTTTTCTTCATCTGTATAAAATTAATTGATTACTATTCATACCAATCTAAAACTCATTTTCACTATTATACTTGCCAGTTCCAAAAACCTTGTTTGTTCCGATTTGGCGGGTAGTGTAGTCAGCCTTTACCACCAGATTAGGCAAGGCATACCAATTCAATCCAGCAGTCCACATGCTTACCTGACAACGTTTCTCCATTATCTGGCTGGCCTCTCCCTTTTCTTGCGGATTATAATATTCATAACGTGCAAAGGGGTAGATAACCGGAACTTTCTTGTTTCCTTTGAAGAAAGCGCTGATATTCAAACCGGCCTCGGCTGCATAACTGACTACATTCTTTGCAATGGGGGTTATACGGCTGTAAGGAGATTTATTCGACAATTTGGTATTTGCCTCACTAAGCTTCGCTGAATTACCCAAATTTCCGTATACCATATTGGCACGGGCAACCACATATTTATTACGGTATTGGGCATCTGCCGTATAAATTCTTACCGGAATCTTACCGGTAGACGAATAAGTATCCGCTTTGTCAGAATTGGAACCGGCATCAGCGCAGTAATAGAACGAAGCACCTATACGCAACCCCGGAACCCCCTTATAGTCCAGACGAGCCACATAGCCCGGTGAAGTAAAGTTGTCTTCTTCAAAGATGCCTTGTTTGCCACTTGCTATCCAGGTGTTACGGTCAAAGCCATTGGCATTCAGACCGGCCACTATCATGGCCTGATAATCAAAGCTGGCATATCCTTTTCCAAAAGAACCAAAAAACTCGAGTCCGTTTTCATGCCACGTAGAAGGAAGGATGGTTGTCTCTCCTTCCGGCCGATAAGTTCCAAAGAAATTGATTGGTTCATGATGGGCGTTGGTCAATCCTACCGGGACAATGATGTGACCGGCACGTATGTTGAATTGTGGAACAATTAAACGGGTAATGTGGAATTGCTCGATAGCCACTTCGCCACCCTTTTCCACCTCCGTTTCATACTCACCGTTTTCCGTATTCTCAAGTTCATAAGCAGTACCCGTACCACCGGATTCAAACTCGATTTCAGCACCGAGTATCCATTTGGAATTGAACTTGTAATCCAGAGCCAACACGAAACGGGGTATAGAAATTGTATTCCTATGTTTGTCTGGATTGCCTTCAGGTGCACCATAGAAACGGTTAATACCATAATCCTTAAAACTTGCAACCATTTCTCCGTATCCACCGAAACGGAATTTCTTGTAGTTGTCGCCATCATTCGCTACTTTTTCCTTTTTCTCTTTGTCTGTTGAAATCTCCGTACTCTCTGCTGCAGAAGTAACTTTTTCAGGTTCAGCAGCCTGCAAAGCATTGGCAGAAAGCAAAAAACATAAAACGAATAAGCCAGTTAATTTTCTCATCTTTTATCTTAAATTTTGTTGGGAGCAAAGGTAGAGGTAGTTAAAAAGGAGAACAATACCTAAAAATTGCGAAAAGAAGAGAAAGAGTAACCATTAGTAGGTAATGGCAGATTTATAACAACAAATAAAGATGAAAAAGGAGGAAAAATGCTAATCCACGTAACGAGCACGATAAGCAGGGCCGTACCTTCCAGAATACGGTCAAGCACAGTGGGTTGGAAACGGACATTAGGGCAATTCTTGCCGGAATAAGGACCAAGATTAATCATATTATCTACGATTTAGAATCTGTTATCACTAATCCTCCTTTGCTTTCTCTTCAGACGGAGGAGGATTCTTGGACTTCTTCATCCGCCCACTCTTCCGCAATGCTTCAGCGATAATCCACTGAAGCTGTCCATTGGTACTACGGAACTCGTCGGCTGCCCATTTTTCAATGGCATCCATCGTTGCAGCATCCACACGGAGGACAAAGCTTTTGGTTGAAGTTTCTTTTTTAGCCACTATTTATTTACTATTTAACAATTTACGATTTACGATTGAAGTTACTTTGATATAACCAAGTACCAATCAAAGAGTATTCTGCTTGCCCCGCACGAAGGAGGCAATGTCATCCATAACATATGCCGGGACGGGCGAAGCATGGCTATACTCAAACGGAGTCGCCTTGCCGCTGCCTTCCTGCAACAAGTGATTCAATTTCGGATAAGATTTGAAATATGCATTCTTGCAGCGCAACAAACCGGAACGCCATAAACCGAAGTCTTCCATAGTCACTTGATAATCTCTCTCCCCTTGAAGAACAAATATGGGCAGCTTTAGTTTAGCGGCAACCTCCACTGGTTTGTAAGCGTTGGCAAACAGCCAATATGAGCGAGGCTGCCCCAACGGTAAGGGAATTGCCTCATCGAACTCTTCGGTACCAAGCTTTTTGACATTCACCAACTGTTGTTTCAGTTCATCAAGTTGAGCCTTTACATTGACTGAAGAATCCGTCAAAGAAGAGGTATAATAAAACTGTTCCTCAAGAGCATCTTCAAGCGATCTTGCCAGTCCGGCAAGGATAATGATACCTGCCAAACCTTTCGAACGCCCGGCAATACGGGGAGCCAATGTACCTCCCAGGCTGTGCCCCAACACATACACACTGTCAGAAGCCAGCTCGGGCAAAGCCCTTACCTGCTCCACTATGGCAACGGCATCGTCCACGGCCTCAGTATCATAATCGAGTTCGCGACCGGCAGGAACGCAAGCCGCACCATATGCCTTTGTCCGTTTTTCATAGCGGACGACAGCAATGCCGCGTTTCGCCAATCCCCAGGCAAGGTCACGGAAAGGCTTGTTGGGACCTATCGTCTCGTCACGGTCGTGAGGACCGGAACCATGTACCAGAATAACACAAGGAACCCTGCATACATCCGAACCGACTGCCCTCTTGGGCAAAGTCAACGTTCCGGGAAGCTTGTAGCCGTCGGCTCCCAGCGTAATATCCCTTTCATCCATTTTTGTCTTATCATAGGCTACCGGTTGGGCAGTGCTAACAGCAGGTGCAGGGACTAGCCGGATTGTATTCAGTGCCCCGTCAGCATCAAAAGCCACTAGAAAGCGGAGATTATAACGTTCAAATTCCACATCGGAATAATAGATAGTAATTCCCTGGGCAGAATCGGTCTTCCATTCTCCTTTTGATATGGATTTACCAAACATTTTCTCTGCTTGCCGGAAAGAATCATTGAAGAGTGCCGGAGCCAGTTTCTCCTGCAACTCCCGGTTCAATGCCGCATGGATGCTGTCACCTTGCCCTGCCACAAACAATTCATAAATGTGCTGCGCGCGCGCAGTATTCGCATCTTGTGCAAAGCCCCCATATACATTGCCCAGCAAGAGCAGTATAAGAGCCCACCGTCCTATGCCTCCCATCTCTTTCATCCGTATCCTTTATCAATGGTTCAACGTTCCCGTATTGACTACCGGTTGGGCAGCCTCGTCCGCACAAAGCACTACCAACAGATTGCTGACCATTGCTGCTTTCTTGTCTTCGTCCAGTTCAACAATTTCTTCTTCAGAAAGTTTATGGAGCGCCATTTTTACCATAGAGACTGCCCCTTCCACAATCTTCTCGCGTGCCGTAATAATGGCAGATGCTTGCTGGCGACGCAGCATCACAGCGGCAATTTCGGGCGCATATGCCAGATAGTTGATACGCGCTTCCACCACTTCCATACCTGCCATGGCCAGGCGTTCATTCAATTTCTGCTCCAGCTGTTCATTGATTTCCTCACCGCCCGAACGAAGTGTCAACTCTTCCGTATCAGCCTCATTATCATCATAGGCATACTGACCGGCAACCTGGCGAAGAGCGGCATCACTCTGTATCATGACGAAATTCTCGAACGCATTCATACGGTTGGCCACCGCATTGCCAAGACTGACCTGGTTCGCATTACCCGCTGTCGGAGCGGATGCAGCCATTGTTTGTGAATCAATCTCAAACATGGCTTTATAGGTGTCCTTCAGCTTCCACACCAATACCAGTCCTATAAGAATAGGATTACCAATCTTATCGTTCACCTTTATCGGCTCCACATCCAGGTTGCGTGCACGAAGCGAAAGCTTCTTCTTATTAAGGAAAGGGTTTACCCAGAAAAAGCCGGTCTCCTTGAACGTCCCTTTATATTTACCAAAGAACACCATAGCACGCGCCTCGTTCGGCTCCAGCTCCATATAGCCGGCAAACATAATAAACCATATCAGACACAGACACACCGAAAGGATCAAGGTAGGCACAGAAATGATAAACCCAAAGATTATCACTGCCGTAAGCACTACCAAATGAAGGAACAAGGCCAAAAAGCCATTCATCTTGAAACCACTGAAACCACACTCTTTTGTTTCCATATTCTATAGATTTAATTGATATCATAATGATATCACAAATATATCAATTAAAATTAGATAAGAACAGAGAAGCAAGGAAGTTAACATATTGTATTAAGGATTATTAAGAACATGTATCCCCAGTACACAAAAATTCCGCTTGAGGGTCATGACTTACCTTCAAGCGGAATTTTCTTTTTCGACTTTGTCAGCAATGTATCAAGGCTGAATGACAAAAGACCGGCGCAGCAAACCAGCAGTCTGCGAGCTACCGCCCACCATAAGTTCATAACTGCCTTCGGAAACGCACATGGTATTGCTTTGCGGATTCCACCACACCAACTCTTTATCGCCCAAATCAAACTCTACATCGACCGTCTTTCCTGCCGGGATATGTACCCGCTTGAAAGCACGCAATGCCTTGCTCGGTCCTTCGACATCATCGTTTTTCTTCAAATAGACCTGCACAACCTCTTCACCGTCACATTTGCCGGTATTGGTTACGGGGACATTCAATCTCAATTTCTCACCGGACTTTATATTATCCGAACCAAGCACCACAGCGCCATAGCAGAAAGAGGTATAGCTCAATCCATGACCGAAGGGGAAAAGCGGTTCCTGGGTCATGTAACGGTAAGTCCGGCCCGTCATATTATAATCCTCAAAATCTGGAAGCTGTGACACATTACGGTAGAAGGTTACCGGCAAGCGTCCTGCCGGATTGTAATCACCGAACAAGACTTCGGCTACAGCCGTACCACCTGCCTGACCGGGATACCATGCCTGCAGGATAGCTCCACACCTCCCGGTTTCCGGCTCCAAGCCGATAGGAGAACCTGAACAGTTCACCAACACCACCTTTTTACCGGCATGGTGCAAAGCGACAATCAGTTCCCGCTGGACAGCAGGCAACTCAATATCAGTACGGTCGCCTCCTCTGAATCCGGGAAGCTCAACACCCATCTCCTCGCCTTCGAGGTTCGGAGAGACTCCTCCCACAAAGACCACGACATCAGCATCCTTTACACGCTCCACAGATTTCCTCACATCCACTTCATTCTTAAATCCAAGGTCAAAGTTCAGCTGTGCATCGCTACGGAAATATTCAAAATCCAATTCAACGTCATACGTTTTTCCTGCTTGTACCTGCAAAGTATAAGCACTCTTCTGCCCACCGTGCTGATTGGAGAATCCTCTCACTTCCTCCCCATTTATCCGCAATCTCCCTGAGCCATAAGCATAGATGTCAAAGACCACCTCTCCCGACTGGTCGGGAGTGAATACGCTGTTGTAGGTAGCCGAGAAGTCGGTAAGGTTCACACCCGGAGCAAAAACCGTGGCACCGGATGTACAGAAATGGAAAGGAGTGGTCACTTGGGCAGTAGTGACTGGCTCACCGTCACGAGTCACGTTATTCCAGTAGCGTGCAGTAAATCCGGGTTTCCCGTCGGCAGTCTTGCAACGGTTGAAGACGCTCTGTATCTGAGCTCTCTCCACCCATCCGCAGCCTTGTTCATAAATAAGCCGATCATCACTCCCCAAAGCTTTTCTAATTCCGTCCAGAATGGTAACTGTGTGCGGAGGCATACCGTTATAATTTCCCCACTGCATCACAGAATCATTGGCGTTCGGACCCATCACGGCTATAGTCAGCCCTCCACGCTTCAACGGCAAGGTATTATCCTTGTTCATAAGCAGTGTCATTGACTTGCGCGCCATGTCGAGCGCCAGAGAATCGTGTCCGGCAGAAGCCACCACAGAAAAAGGAATGCCGGTCCAGGACACCTTCTCCGGCTCGTCCATTTCACCCAAGGCAAAGCGAGCCGTCAAAAGACGCTTGACTGCTACATCCACTGCTTTTTCATCAATCTTTCCCTGCTTCACCGCTTCTACCAGGGCCTCGTAACTCGAACCGCACTCCAAGTCAGTTCCACTCAGCACCGCAGCCGCCGAAGCGGACTCTGCATCAGGATGCGTCTTATGACCATAGTCTCTGTAAAAATCGGCAATAGCTCCACAGTCCGAAAGGACAATACCGTCAAATCCCCACTCATCGCGCAAAATCTGCATCAGCAGGCGGTCGCTACCGCAGCAAGGATCGCCCTCAAAACGGTTGTAGGCACACATCACCTCCTTCACTTTTCCTTCTTTCACCAAAGCCTCGAAAGGAGGAAGATAAGTTTCATACAAATCACGGGGCTTGATATTTTCCGCATTAAACTCATGGCGGTTCCATTCCGGACCGGAGTGTACGGCAAAGTGCTTGGCACAAGCATGCAGCTTGTCATATTTTCCATCGTTCGTACCCTGCAAACCTTTTACAACCATCACACCCATACGGCTGGTCAGATAAGGGTCTTCCCCATAAGTCTCTATACCCCTTCCCCAGCGAGGGTCGCGGTAGATGTTCACCGTAGGCGTCCACATTGTCAATCCTTGATAGCGTTCATGGCTTTCCTGGGATGTATAGTAGGCATTCTTGGCACGGGCCTCATCAGAAACAGCAGTAAATACCTCGTATACAGTCTCCGGCGAGAAAGATGCCGCCATACCAATCGGTTGGGGAAACACTGTGGCCAGCCCGGCACGCGCCACTCCATGCAACGCTTCATTCCACCAGTTATAGGGCTTGATGCCCAGGCGTTCCACTGGTTTGGAGCTGTCCATCATCAAGGACACCTTCTCTTCGAGCGTCAGTTCCTTCAGCAAAAGTCCGGCACGCTCTTCTGCCGGCAGAGATGCATTCTTGTAAGTAGCCTGCCCGCATCCCGACAATAGGAAGAGTGGCAAAAGGTAAAGAAGTTTCTGTTTCATCATGGTTTTATATTAATCGTTGTTACAATCGCTTGTATCACAAAG
>OHCB01000908.1_pt1 | contig 9768 bp, 9 predicted proteins | sample 1577501 | NCBI WGS metagenome assembly OHCB01 (sample SAMEA3879582, study PRJEB24766) | human gut metagenome | biome: human-associated habitat; feature: feces | place: USA | collected 1985/1987
AAAGGCAGCCTTCAGGGGCTTCTTTTTTCTTTGTGTTTTTATTGCGGAGGTGCTGTTTACGGCTGCAATATTGTGCAAATTCCGACAGATTACCGTATATATCTATTGAAATGTGTCTTACTTTTGTGATAAAATAAAATGTCTAAACATCAAAATACGGAGGAAGTCATGAATAAGAAAATCCTTTCCGCTATCGTTTCCCTCTCCCTCATCGCAGCCATAATCGTATCCTGCGGCATTTTCAATGTTTTTGCGGATAACGGCGCTGCTTCGGCTGACGCTGCCGTTACAAACGGCGATTCGGCGGTGTACCCCAGAGCCCCGATAACCGATGAGGATTTCATCACCATCAAGGGTGAGAAATTCTTTAATCAGCGCGGCGAAGAGGTCGTTTTCAGAGGCACCAATGTCGGCGGCTGGCTGATCCAGGAGGAATGGATATGCCCCACCCGCAACTCCGACGGGCAGTATGACATCCTCACGACCCTCACCAACCGTTTCGGCGCCGAGGAGGCCGAGAGGCTTATCTCCCTCTATGAGGATAACTGGTTCACCGAATACGATATGGATATAATCGCAAATATGGGCTTCAACTGCATCAGAGTTCCTTTCTGGTACAGGAATTTGCAGTCCGACGATAACGGCACATGGAAGCGCACCGCCGACGGTCAGCTCGATTTCTCGCGCCTTGACTGGATAGTCGAGCAGGCGGGTAAGAGAGGCATCTATGTCATAATCGACCTTCACGGCGCCGTCGGCAGACAGAGCAATAAGGATCACAGCGGTCTCAGCGGCGACGGCCATTACTTCGACGATACGCCCGAGGGCGACAGATACCGCTACCTCACCTGCAACCTTTGGGTCGAGGTCGCAAAGCATTTCAGACACAATCCCGTCGTGGCGGCCTATGACCTTATGAATGAGCCGATGTGCGACTGGGTGCCCGCAAAGCACCTGAAGCTCTGGCAGGCTTATGACGAGCTTTATGACGCAGTGCGCCGAGTTGACCTTGACCACTCCATCATCATGTGCTGCACTTGGACCCCCGGCTGCGTGCCGAACCCCAACTACTACGGCTGGGAAAACGTCGCATATTCGCTCCATAACTATATAGACAGCCCGCTTGTCTACCTTGCCGAATTCAGCATGATCAACACGCTGCATTATAACGTGCCGTTCTTCATGGGCGAATTCAAGCCCGGCAGCAGAGCGCCGTGGAGCTTCGTGCTCGGCGAATACAACCGCCTTAACTACGGCTGGACCACTTGGAGCTACAAGGGCTACGCCTCATGGGCGACCGACTGGTTCATAGTCAACACCGCCGGCAGCGATACCGACCTCAGAGTTGATATCGACAACGACTCCGTCGAGGAGATAGAGCGCAAGTGGGGCGAGGCTCTCCGCACCGAGAACAGCTTCAAGATAATGCAGGAGCTTTACGACATCCAGGTCAAGTACGCCACCGGCTGCTACGACCGCAAGGATAATGTCAGATATTATTTCCACATCAAAGACAGCATCGCAGGCATTCTTGCCTATTTCGGCATTCATATTGGATAAGGGTGAAGCAAGATAATGAATAACAAGAGCGACGGCGCAAAGCAATTCCTTAAATTCCTCGGAATAGGCTACCTGAACGCCCTCGTCTATTACCTCAGCTATTCGCTGCTCGTCTGGCTTGGAGTTCACTACATCGTCTCCAACGCCGTGGGCTTCGTGCTGAGTGTTATCAGCTCGTTCCTGCTCAACGGCAGGCTCGTCTTTAAGGAGGACGGCTCCAAGGAGAAGCGAGTGTGGTGGAGGGTGCTGTTTAAGGTGTTCGCCACGAATTTTTTCACCGGCCTGCTGCTCACCAGTCTGCTGCTGAAGTTCTGGCTCGATATTGCGGGGCTGCCCAAGGGCATGGAGCCTGCGAGCGCGGCACTCGCTCAGTCGGGCCTCGAGATAAGCGCCCGCAAGCTCGCGGAGTATGTCGCTCCCGTTATCAATCTCTGCATCACGACACCGCTGAATTTCTTTATCAACAAATTTTGGACATACAGACAAAAACGTAAAACAACGGAGGGATGACCCATGGCAGATTTCTTTCGCAGCATGGTTTCGGGCTTCGGAGGTATGCTCGGCTTGATCGAGCATAAGAAGCTGGAGATCTATGCAAAGCACGGCGTTAAAACGCAGGAGCATAATCTCAAGAAGCTCATGCGTACCAACAAAAACACCGAATACGGCAAGAAGTGCAACTTCAAGGATGTCAAAAGCGTCAAGGACTATCAGGATATAGTCCCGCTCTCGACCTATGACGACTATGCGGATTATATCGACCGCATGGTTCAGGGTGAGAAGAATTTGATAACCACCTGGCATATCGGCAGATACGCCGAGTCCTCGGGCAGCGTGGGCAAGCCGAAATATATCCCGAAGTCCGCCCGTCAGCTCTGGAATTGCCAGTGCTTCAGCTTCAGCGCGCCCGTCGGCTGCGCCGTCAAATATTTCCGCTCAAAGGGCAAAAAGCTCCCGCCGCAGAAGGGACTGCTCACTATCGAGATAACGAGCCACAAGCTCCCCTGCGGCAAGACTGTCAGCTGTCTCTCGGGCATTCCGCTGATGTATCTTAAGCCCATCGTGCCCTATATCTCGACCTCGCCGAAAGAGGTACTCTTCCCCAAAGACCCCTCAAAGATGAATATGCATTATCTCAAGATGCGTTACGGCCTTGAGAACAGGAACGTCAGCTACCTTAGCACGATAATCGTTACCGTGCTCGAGACGATGTTCCGCTATCTTGAGGAGAATTGGGAGATGTTCGTCGACGATATCGAGAAGGGGAAGATCGACCCGAGCATCGAGCTGCCTCCCGAGCTGCGTGCGAAGCTTGAGAAGCGCATGAAGCCCAACCCCAAGAGAGCCGCAGAGCTTCGCAGGGAGTTCGAGAAGGGCTTTGACACCCCGATAGCTCCGAGAATTTGGCCGAAGCTTGGCTGGGCGTTCGGCATGGGCGCAAGCTCGCTCTCGATTTATTCAAAGAGGTTGCGCCGCTACACGGGCGACCTGCCGATGCATAATCTCGGTTACGGCGCGTCCGAAGCGCTCATGGCAGTCCCGCTTTCGCTCGACACCGACGACTGCGTGATGCTCCCGCAAAACGGCTTCTTTGAATTCCTGCCCGTTGATGCCCCCGAGGGCACCCGCCCGCTGACGATGAATCAGCTTGAGCCGGGCAAGGACTATGAAGTGATAGTCACCAACCTCAGCGGCCTTTACAGATACCGCATTGAGGATGTCGTGCGCTGCACCGGATATTATTATGAAAGCCCGACGGTCACATTTATGTACCGCCTCAACCAGGTGGTCAATATCGCAGGCGAAAAGACGAGCCAGCAGATGCTTGACTGGTCGGTCGCCAAGATGGCGGAGGAATTCGGCATCAATGTGACGGGTCACAGCATCTACGCCGACCTCTCCACCAGCCCCGGTCACTATGTGCTCTTTGTCGAGCCGGGCGAGCCTGTCTCAAGCGACAAGTGCGAGGCGATGGCAAAGGCGTTTGACAAGTATCTGAGCGACTCCAACCTCTTTATCTCCGACGCAAAGAATACCGGCACTCTCGGCGACACCGAGATGCACTTCCTGCGCCAGGGAACTTATGAGGAGCAGCGAGAGGCTCTCAAGAAGAGAGGCGCCAACCTTAATCAGATAAAGCCTCTGCGAGTGATCAAGGAGGATAAGAAGGACTTCTTCTTCTCCCACATAGCCGAATAATATTAAAACGCTCGAAAGATCCGATGATTTTTCGGGCGTTTTGTGATACAATTGCAAATGTTAATATGCGTTGCTTGCGGCAACGGACTGCCGACCGTATAATATCGGTACGGCTGAGTGACCGCGATCATCGGCGGTCACCCAAAAAGGAGGTTGCCCGAATGTTAAGTGAAAACATCAAAACGATCCGCAAATCAAAAGGTCTTTCTCAAGAGGAGCTTGCCGTCAAGCTGAATGTGGTGCGGCAAACGATCTCAAAGTGGGAGCAGGGGCTGTCGGTGCCCGACGCCGATATGCTCATCTCGATATCTGAGGCGCTTGAAACGCCCGTGAGCACTCTGCTCGGCGAGAATGCGCCCGAAGCGAAGCCCGACGACCTTAAAGCAGTCTCGGAGAAGCTGGAGGTCATCAATTTGCAGCTTGCCCGCAGGAAGCTCGCACGCAGGAAAGCGCTTCACCTGTTTTTTCTGATATTATCTGTCGTTACTGTTGTCGGCTTTTTGGCGTTGGCTGCGCTCAAAAGCCCGTATCTCGGCTGGAATTATGCCGACCCCGAAACCGCGGTTTTCGGCGCGGCTTTCCATGCGTTTGAATTTGCCTTTGTGAGACTCGCTCCGTTTGTCTTTGTCGCTTCGCTTGTCGGCGCTTGCTTGACGAGAAAAAGAGGGTGAGAAGGGCTCGGAAAACTCACGATCCGTCTTGCAGCTATGTCGGCTCCCCCGTCAGAGGGAGGCAAGGGCAGGCACAAATTTTTATCTCACATTGTAGGGGATGATGTCCTCGGCATCCCGCAAAAGAATTGCAAATGCGTGATTAGGCAGCGTTACAGCCTTTTTAATGAGAAAGCAGATTAAAAGATACCACAAACAAAAACTCTCCCTCGGACGAAGCCGGGGGAGAGTTGCTTTATATGATCATTCGACAAATTCTTTGTTGATTGCGTCGATAACGGTGTCAACGTCGGATTTGACAACGAGAAGTGCGATCTCGATCTCTGAGGTCGTTATCATGCGCACATCCGCGCCGACGCTTGCCGCCGCCTTGAATACACGGGCGGAGACTCCGGGAGTGCCCCTCATCGCCTCGCCGCTGACGGTCAGCTTGCAGTTGCCGCTGCTGACGCTTATCTTGGTCTTGGGGTTTCTGCTGCGAAGCTCGGAGGCTATCGAAAGCACCGAGATGAAGTCGTCGTCGCTGACGGTGAATGAGAATCCCGAGCAGCTGCCGCTTATCGGGAGCTGTGATATCATATCGACGTCGATCCCCGATTTTGCTATCATTGCGAATACCTCAGCCATGTGGGCGACATCCGCCGGAGCGTCGCAGAGCGAGAAGAGTGTTACGTCCTCCGTGACATAAATATTTTCAACAAGACCCATTGCAATACCTCCTGCTTTAACAACTCAACCGATAAGTTCTTTCATTCCGTAAAGCCCCGCAGGCTTGCCGCAAAGGAAGCGTGCGGCGTTTATCGCACCGGTCGCAAACAGCTCCTTGCTGCGGGCGCTGTGGGATATTTTGATTATTTCGTCGTGACCTGCGAAGATTATCTCGTGCTCGCCGGTTATCGTGCCGCCCCTGACGGAGTGGATGCCTATCTCGTTTTTGCCGCGTTTCTCGCGCTTGGCATGGCGGTCGTATTCATAGTGCATATCCTCGCCGAGAGCCTCTTTAATAGAGTCGGCAAGCATCAGCGCAGTGCCGCTGGGGGCGTCCACCTTCTGATTGTGGTGCATCTCGACTATCTCGATATCGAAGTCGTCGCCGAGCACCTTGGCGGCCTTTTGGGCAAGCTCGCTTATCAGGCTGACGCCGAGCGACATATTCGCCGCAAAGAATACGGGTATCTTGTCGGCGGCGTGGTGAAGCAGCGTGAGCTGAGCTTCATTCAGACCCGTGGTCGCAAAGACTGCGGGCTTTGCCGCCTTGACCGCAAATTCAATAAGACCGGCGAATGCCGAGGGATTGGAGAAATCAATTATCACATCGGTGCGGGCAAGCACCTCGGGTGTGACCTCGGTAGGGGAGGCGAATACCGGGTAGCCTGCGCCTGCCTCGGTGTTGAGGTCTATGCCGCCGACTATCTCAATGTCGTCGGTGTTCGCAGCCGCCGCGGTGATGACCTTGCCCATCTTGCCGTTGCAGCCGCTCAGTAAAATTCCTGTCATTTTAGATTACCTCGGTTGTTGTGTGATCAGACGAGACCGTGCTTCTTGAGGGTAGTCTTGAGCTTCTCTCTCGCTTCGTCGGTTAGGCCGACAAGCGGAAGCCTGCATTCGCCGACGTCCATACCCATGAGGTTCATGGCCTCTTTGACGGGGATGGGGTTGACATCCATGAAGAGGGCGTTGCAAAGGTCAAGATACTTGAGCTGAAGCTCACGGCTGCCGATGTAGTCGCCGTCGAGATATTTCTGAACGATGTCGTGCGCTACGCCGGGCACTACGTTTGAGAGCACGGAGATAACGCCCTTGCCGCCGAGGGACATGATTGCGGTCGCCTGGTCGTCGTTTCCTGAGTAAATGGTCAGCTCGTCGCCGCAGAGGGCGGCGGTCTGAGCTATCTCGGAGATATTTCCGTTCGCCTCTTTGGTGGCGATTATCCTCGGGTGCTTTGCAAGCTCGGCATAGGTTTCGGGTTTGATGTTAACGCCCGTCCTTGACGGCACGTTATAGAGTATCATAGGCGCGCTGACCCTGTCGGCGATATAATTGTAATGAGCTATGAGGCCCCTCTGAGAGGTCTTATTGTAGTAAGGAGTGACTGAGAGCAGGGCGTCAACGCCGCATTTCTCCGCTTCGTTAGAGAGCTTTACCGCGTAGTGGGTGTCGTTGCTGCCTGCGCCCGCAATGACTGGCACACGGTGGTTTGCGACTTCAACGCAGAGCTTGATGACGTTGATATGCTCCTCGGTGGAGAGGGTCTTTGCCTCGCCCGTAGTCCCGCAGACCACGATGGCGTCCGTGCCGTTTTTGACCTGATCCTCGGCAAGCTGAGCGAAACGGTCGTAGTTAACGCTCTGATCCTCGTTAAATGGTGTGATGATGGCGACGCCTGCGCCGGTAAAAAGTACGGGTTTCATGCTGCATTATCCTTTCGGTATGATTTATCAGAATTTTGACTCAATGTAACCCTGCTCGCAGAGCTGCTCCGCCATAAGGACGGCGCCGCCCGCAGCGCCCCTGAGGGTGTTGTGAGAGAGGCAGACGAATTTGTAGTCATACTGAGTATCCTCTCTGAGCCTGCCGATCGAGACGGCCATGCCGTTCTCGAGGTTTCTCTGGAGCTTCGTCTGGGGGAGGTTATCCTCCTCAAAGTAGTTTAGGAACTGCTTGGGAGCCGAGGGGAGACCCACCTGCTGCGGGTAGCCCTTGAATTCCTTCCAGATCTTTTTCATTTCATCTATTGTGGGCTTATTCTCAAATCTTACGAATACCGCCGCCATGTGACCGTCGGAGGCTGCGACTCTGAGGCACTGAGCGGTGAAATTCGGGCTGGTCGCTTCAACGATCCTGTCGCCTTCGACTTTGCCCCAAATTTTGAGCGGCTCAATTTCGGATTTCTCCTCCTCACCGCCGATGTAGGGGATCACGTTGTCGACCATCTCGGGCCAGGTTTCAAACGTTTTACCTGCGCCGGAGATCGCCTGATAGGTGCATACGAGCACGTCCTTGACCTTGTAGCCTGCCTTATCCAGCGGGAAAAGAGCGGGCACATAGCTCTGAAGCGAGCAGTTGGATTTGACGGCGATGAAGCCTCTCTTTGTGCCGAGACGCTTCCTCTGAGCGGCTATGACAGCGGAATGCTCGGGGTTCAGCTCGGGCACTATCATCGGCACATCGGGGGTGTGGCGGTTGGCGCTGTTGTTGGAGATAACGGGGCACTCCGCCTTTGCATAAGCCTCCTCGAGAGCCTTTATCTCCTCCTTTTTCATGTCAACGGCGCAGAAAACGAAGTCGACCGCCGCCGCCATTTTGTCGATGTCCTTTGCGGCATCCATTACAACGATGTCAGCCATGTTCGCGGGGATGGGCGCAGCCATGCACCATTTTGCGCCGACTGCTTCTTTATATGTCTTGCCGGCCGAGCGGGGGCTTGCGGCAAGGGCGACTACCTCAAACCACGGGTGATTCTCAAGCAGGGTGGCGAAGCGCTGACCGACCATTCCCGTCGCTCCGACTATGCCGACTCTGTACTTTTTCATAATTCTTGACCCCTTTCCGAAGTGCCTATAATTATTTGGCAATATTGCCTTGACAAAACTTTGTGATAATATTATGATGATATCACACATTGATTTATTAGTCAAATATATTCTTAATATTTTCGAGGTTTTCTAATGAAAAGAAGCGAATTTTTTTACAATCTACCCAAGGAGCTTATCGCTCAGACGCCTATTGAGCCGAGGGACAGCTCCCGTATGCTGGTCATGCACAAGGCGACGGGCGAGCTGGAGCATAAGATATTCCGCGACGTGACGGATTACCTGAAGCCCGGCGACTGCCTGATACTCAACAACACCAAGGTGTTGCCCGCAAGGATGTACGGCACGAGGGTCGACACCGGCGCGGTGGTGGAGTTCCTGCTGCTAACTCAGCGCTCCGCCGACACCTGGGAGGTCATAACCGGCCCCGGCAAAAAGGCGAAAGAGGGTCACCGATTTACATTCGGCGACGGCTCGTTGACCGCCGAGATAATCGAAGTGTTGCCCGACGGCAACAGAGTGGCGAAATTCGGCTTTGAGGGCAATTTCTTTGAGGTCATTGATAAGATAGGCGAGATGCCCCTGCCGCATTATATCACCGAGAGACTCAAGGATAAGGACAGATACCAGACCGTCTACGCCAAGGAGCAGGGCAGCGCCGCAGCGCCCACGGCGGGTCTGCATTTCACACCCGAGCTGCTTGAAAAGATCAAAGAAAAAGGCGTCAGGATTGGCTTTGTCACGCTCCATGTCGGCCTCGGCACCTTCCGCCCCGTCAAGGCGGATAACATCGAGGAGCATCATATGCACTCGGAGCATTATCATCTGCCCGCCGAGACCGCTGCGATAATCAACGAGACAAAAGCGGGCGGAGGCAGAGTATTCGCCGTCGGCACCACCTGCTGCCGCACCCTTGAATCCGTGGCGACTTTCCGAGGCTGCATATGCGAGGACGACGGCTGGACGGATATCTTCATCTACCCCGGATATGAGTTTAAGTGCATCGACTGCCTTATCACCAACTTCCACCTGCCCGAGAGCACTCTTATAATGCTTGTGAGCGCCTTTGCGGGCTACGACCACACCATGCACGCATACGAAGTCGCCGTGAAAGAAAAATACAGGTTCTTCTCCTTCGGCGACGCCATGCTGATAGTATAATTTTCGGAGTTATCATATGTATAAGCTGATAAAAAAAGAAGGAAATGCAAGGCGGGGCGAGTTTCACACCGTCCACGGCACGGTGCAGACACCGGCGTTTATGAATGTCGCCACCTGCGCCGCAATAAAGGGCGGGCTTTCCGCCGTTGACCTTGAGCAGATAGGCTGCCAGGTCATGCTCTCAAACACCTATCACCTCCATGTGCGCCCCGGCGACGAGCTGGTCAGGGAGATGGGCGGGCTTCACAAATTCTCCGGCTGGCGCGGCCCGATATTGACCGACAGCGGCGGATTTCAGGTCTTTTCGCTCGCCTCGCTCAGGAAGATCAAGGAGGAGGGCGTTTACTTCCAGTCCCATGTGGACGGCAGGCATATCTTCATGGGCCCCGAGGAGAGCATGAGGATCCAGTCCAATCTCGGCTCCACCATTGCGATGGCCTTTGACGAATGCGTCGAGAACCCCGCCAAATATGAATATGCAAAAAAATCGTGCGAGAGAACGGTTCGCTGGCTCGAACGCTGTAAGGCGGAGATGCAGCGGCTCAATTCTCTGCCCGGCACGGTGAACCCACACCAGCTCCTTTTCGGCATCAATCAGGGCTGCACCTTTGACGAGCTGCGTATTGAGAATATGAAGCAGATAG
>OHCB01000920.1_pt1 | contig 9709 bp, 6 predicted proteins | sample 1577501 | NCBI WGS metagenome assembly OHCB01 (sample SAMEA3879582, study PRJEB24766) | human gut metagenome | biome: human-associated habitat; feature: feces | place: USA | collected 1985/1987
AATTTCAATAAAATGTTGGTATAATAATTAATATATGAAAAAGGACAAGTGCATCAATAGACGGTTGTCCTGTTAGAAATGAAAATATCTGGTGGGTAATTAAGACGAAGAAAGGCGGTAACAATATGAAAAACTTCAGCAACTATACCGATTACAGTACAAAAGAGGATTTACATTTTGAATCCAAGGCAGTACATGGAGCATTAGGAACGGAACCATTAACCGGCGCAGTCAGTATGCCAATCTTTCAGGCAGCAACCTTCCGTCATCCGGAATTAGGACAGACAACAGGATTTGCCTATAGCCGTCTTGAGAATCCGACCAGACAGGAATTAGAGCGTACCATGGCAATTTTAGAGGGCGGTATCCAGGGATTTGCATTTTCTTCCGGACAGGCTGCGAATATGGCGGTATTTTCCTTATTAAATCCGGGCGAGCATGTAATTCTTTCCGATGATATTTATGGTGGAACCTTCCGTATCATTGGAGATGTATTTGGAAAATATGGAATCGAGCATACTTATGTAGATATGTCTGAATTAGACGAAGTAAAGGCAGCTATCCGCCCGAATACAAAAATGTTCTTCGTTGAGACACCGACCAATCCGATGATGAAGGTGGCAGACATTCATGCCATTTCTGAAATCGCAAAATCCATTGGAGCATTAACCGTTGTAGATAATACATTTTTAACACCATATTTCCAGAAACCGCTGCAGTTGGGAGCTGACATTGTAACCCACAGTTCAACAAAATATCTGGGGGGACACAATGACACCATTTCCGGAATCGTCGTGGTAAAGGATAACAAAGAAATCGCAGATAAGATTCACATCCATATCAAATCCCATGGAAGCCAGCTGGCACCGTTAGACAGCTGGCTGGTATTAAGGGGAATCAAGACCCTTGCAGTCCGTATGGACCGTCACAATGAGAATGCCAGGAAGGTTGCAGAGTGGCTTCGTACACAGCCGAAGGTAAAGAAAGTATATTATGTTGGTTTTGAAGACCATAAGGATTACGAAGTAACCTGCCGTCAGACAACAGGATTTGGCGGAATGATTTCCTTTACCGTAGACAGCTATGAGACCGTTAAGAAGATTCTTAAAAATGTAGATATGATTATGTTTGCAGAGAGTCTTGGCGGAACAGAGACCTTAATCACATATCCGACCACACAGACTCATGAGGATACACCGCTTGATGTAAAAGAGAAGCTTGGTATTACAGACTGCTTCCTTCGTATGTCAGTAGGAATTGAAAATGTGGATGATATCATTGCAGATTTAGACCGGGCAATGAATGCTTAAGAAAAATAAAGGAAAGAGAAAGCAAGGAGAAAATAAATGAAATTTACAAAGATGCAGGCATTTGGAAACGATTATGTATATATCGATGCCATTCATCAGCATCTTGACAATCTGCCGGAGCTTGCGAGATTCGTAAGTGACCGGCATTTTGCCATTGGTTCTGACGGAATGGTATTGATTTGTCCGTCCGAAAAAGGGGATTTCCGGATGCGGATGTTTAACCCGGATGGAACAGAGGGCGAGATGTGTGGAAATGCATTGCGCAGCGTAGGAAAATATGTATACGACCACAGACTGACGGATAAGACAGACCTTGTAATTGAAACCTTAGGCGGCATGCAGCATCTGAACTTAACCGTAACGGACGGTCTGGTAAGCAATATCAGAGCAGATATCGGAGCACCGAGAATGTCTGCAAAAGTGATTCCGGTCAACACAAAGCTGGATGAATTTGTAGAGCAGCCGGTACAGGTACTGGATAAGACCTTCCATATTACGGCAGTATCCTGGGGCAACCCGCATTGTGCCATGTATGTAGACAGCGTGGCAGACCTTGATGTAGAAAAATACGGAAAAACCATTGAACATATGACAGAACTTTTTACCAATAAGACCAATGTAACTTTTGTGGAATTTGTTCGCAGGGATTATGTGAAAATCCGGGAATGGGAAAGAGGAACCGGAGAGACTATCGGATGCGGAACCGGATGCTGTACTGCAGTGGTAGCCGGTGTATTAACCGGACGCTTAGACCGGAAAGTAACGGTAGAGCAGATTGGCGGACCGCTCTATATTGAGTGGGAGGAAGAAAGCGGACATATGTTTATGACCGGACCTTCCCATACGGTATTTGAATCGGAAATTGATGCAAGCCACATTATCGGAACAGCGGAATAATACATTAGGAGAGAAGTATGAAATTAGCAGAAATATGTGAAGAATTGACCTATACCTGCCTGCAGGGAGAGATGGAGAAAGAAATCAGTGATATTATCTATGATTCGAGAAAAGTAGAAAAAGACACCGTATTTGTCTGTATGGTAGGAGCTGTTGTAGACGGACATGACTTTGTTGAAGATGCGGTAAAGAAAGGTGCTGCTGCCCTTGTGGTAGAGCATGCAGTAGAAACTGATATTCCGGAGAACTGTACGGTTCTTCAGGTAGAAGATGCCCGTTATGCCCTGGCAATTATGTCGGCTGCTTTCTTTGGGCACCCGGACAGAGAGCTTACTACCATTGGACTGACCGGAACCAAAGGAAAGACCACTACTACTTATATGATAAAGAGCGTTTTAGAAGAAGCCGGTAAGAAAGTCGGACTGATTGGAACCATCGGTGCCCTGATCGGCGAGGAGAAGCTTCCGGCAAAGAATACCACACCGGAATCTTATGAATTACATAAGATGTTCCGTGCCATGGTAGATGCGGGCTGTGAATATGTAGTAATGGAAGTATCCTCCCAGGGACTTAAGATGCACCGCGTGGCAGGAATTGTATTTGATTATGGAATCTTTACCAACTTATCACCGGATCATATCGGACCAAATGAGCATGCTAGCTTTGAAGAATATCAGGAATGCAAGAGTCTCTTATTCCGTCAGTGCAAAGAGGGAATCGTAAATGCAGATGATGAGCACGTAGATGGAATTATCAAAAATCATACCTGTAAGCTTCATACCTTCTCCTGTAAGAAAGACGCAGACCTGATGGCGGGAGCTGTTGGATATCTGGATGAAGAGGGACAGATTGGAATGCATTTTACCACTACCGGCTGTATGAATGTTTATGCAGTGGTTCATATTCCGGGAAGCTTTTCAGTATACAATTCACTGGTAACCATGCTGACCTGTCATCTGGCAGGAATTTCCGATGAGGCAATTTTACGTGGACTGGATAAAGTAAAAGTCAGAGGCCGTGTGGAATTAGTTCCGGTTTCCAAAGATTTTACGGTAATTATAGACTATGCCCATAATGAAGTCAGCACAAGAAGCGTGCTTACCACATTAAAAGAGTATCATCCGAAACGTTTAATCTGTGTCTATGGTGGCGGTGGAAACCGTTCCAAGCTGCGCCGCTATGACATGGGGGAAGTGACAGGAGAACTGGCAGATTTAAGCGTGCTGACCTGTGATAATCCAAGAGATGAAGAAATCCGCGACATCAACAACGATATTAAGATTGGCCTTGCAAAGAGCAACGGAAAATATATCGAAATCGATGACCGCAAAGCAGCCATCAAATATTGTATCGAAAATGCCAAAAAGGGTGATATGATAGTGCTGCTTGGAAAAGGTCATGAAGATTATCAGGAAATTAAAGGTGTAAAATATCATTTTGATGAAAGAGAAGCCATTGCCGAAATCAAAAAAGAGTTAAATTTATAATTCACATATGTGAATTATACTGAAATATAAGAATTGCAATAAGTAACCGGAGTCATTGACTTATAATTGTGCCACCATTATAATAAAGATTATGTATCAGCAAAACAGGTGAAAGCCTGTGACGCAAAGCTATAGGGTCTTTGAAATGACAGCCAGTTGCAAGAAGGAAGCATCCGTGCATTGGTGGAAGCTTCCTTTTTTCGGTTATGCGGGAAATGCGCAAAGTGTGTTTCCTGTAGCCGTACGCAGGTAACGAGGGAAAGGAAACAAATATGCAGAAGTTTGATTATGAAGTATACACAGGAAATGATTTAGGAGCGGTATACTCACCGAAAATGACAAGATTTAAGGTCTGGGCACCAGAGGCAGAATCCGTGAAGCTGAACCTTTATAAACAGGGCGAAGGAGATAATCTCATAGAACAGCATATTATGAAGAAGTCAGCAAACGGTACTTACGTTTTTGAAAAACAGGGAGATTGTAATGGAATCTACTATACCTATACAGTAGTAAATCACGGGGAAGAGCAGGAGGCAGTAGATCCGTATACAAAAGCTGCCGGGGTAAACGGGCAGCGCGGTATGGTTATCAATCTGGCAAAGACAAACCCACAGGGCTTTGAACTGGATGGGTACCGGAATCCGGAGCATATCACAGATGCCATTATCTATGAAGGCAGTGTCAGGGATTTTACGATGGATGAATCCAGTGGCGTATTTCATAATGGAAAGTTCTTAGGCCTGACGGAAGCCAATACTACAAATCATTTTGGAGAAGCAACGGCACTTGATTATATTAGTGGCCTTGGTGTGACACATGTACAGATTCTTCCGGCATTTGATTTTGAGACTGTAGATGAGAAAAATCAGAAAGCACAGTATAACTGGGGATATGATCCGGATAATTATAATGTTCCGGAAGGTTCTTATGCAGTCAGCCCATATGATGGAGCAGTGCGGATTCAGGAAATGAAACAGATGGTGCTGGCTTTGCACAGCAGAGGAATCGGCGTGATTATGGATGTGGTCTTTAATCATACCTATCGAAGGGATGATTCCAACCTTCAGAAGATAGTGCCGGGTTATTATTATAGAAGTGATGAGACCGGATATACCAACGGCTCCGGCTGTGGCAATGAAGTGGCCAGTGACCGTCCGATGGTGCAGAAATTAATCGTAGATTCCCTCATTTACTGGGCAAAGGAATATCATATCGATGGATTCCGCTTTGATTTGATGGGCGTTCTGGATATTGATACGATGAATGTTATTGCAGAGCGGTTAAAAGAAATACGTCCGGATATCTACCTTTACGGAGAAGGCTGGAACGGTGGCCCATCTTCCCTGGCAGAGGAGAAACGTGCATTTAAAGCCAGTGCGAAAAAGATGCCGGGAATCGGCATGTTCAATGATGATATCCGTGATACCATAAAAGGAAGCGTATTCTATGATGATCATCTGGGCTTCGTTAATGGTGGTACCCATCTGGAAAATGCATTGCGCTATGGCATTACAGGAGCAGTCGCACATCCACAGGTAGATTATGATGCTTATGGCAGTTGGCCGTGGGCGAAAGAGCCGGGACAGAGTATTAATTATGTCTCCTGTCATGATAACTATACCCTGTGGGATAAATTATCCGTCTCCTGCCCGGAGGCATCGGAAGAAAAGAAGAAAGCCATGAACCGGTTGTGCGCAGCCATTGTATTTACTTCCCAGGGTGTGCCTTTTATCCAGGCAGGTGAAGAATTCCTCCGCAGCAAACCGCTGCCGGAGAAAAAAGGTTTTGCAGAAAACAGCTATAATATGCCGGATGCGGTAAACAGCATCAAGTGGGATAATATACATGAATATCCGGATATGATAGCATACTATAAGGGCTTGATGGCACTGCGGAAAGCCCATCCGGTATTCCGTATGCAGAGTGAAGCGGAAATGACACAGAATCTCTGCTTCTTATCAGATACACCGGAAAATGTTGTGGCATATCTTTTAAAAGGAAAAGGTGCAGATGATACACCAGAAAACATTTTGGTAATATTCAACGGAAATGATGAAGAGATTTTGTATAATTTGCCGGAAGGAAAATGGAAAATTCTGGTGGATGACAAAACAGCAGGTGCAGACGGCAAAAAAAATATTTCCGAAAAGGCCGATGTAGAGCCGCTTTCCGCTCTTGTATTAGAAAAAGAATAAACAATTTTGCACAATACCTTGAAAAGATAATTTAATCTGATACAATATATAGTATACGCGTTGAAAATGAATTGTTTTGAATAGGGGTGCGAATATGAAAATCATAAAGAGAAGTGGGACGGAAGTTATATTTGATAAAGAGAAGATTTTATCGGCTGTGCGTAAAGCCAATGAAAGTGTGGTAGACAGCGAGCGTATGACAGAGGCACAGATTAATGCTATTGGTGAAAATGTGGAGAAGGCATGTAATACCATGAACCGTGCATTAACCGTAGAAGAGATTCAGGATCTGGTGGAGAACTTGATTATGAATCAGCGTGCGTATACGGTAGCCAGAAATTATATTACTTACCGCTATAAACGTGCTCTGGTAAGAAAGACCAATTCTACCGACGACCAGATTCTGACGCTGCTTGCCTGCAAGAATGAGGAAGTAAAGCAGGAAAACAGCAACAAGAATCCAACTGTAAGCAGTGTGCAGCGTGATTATATGGCAGGAGAAGTCAGCAAGGATATTACCAAGCGCTTCCTTCTGCCACAGGATATTGTAGAGGCTCATGAGCAGGGAATTATACATTTCCACGATTCTGATTATTTTGCACAGCATATGCATAACTGCTGTCTGGTTAATTTGGAGGATATGCTGCAGAATGGAACCGTAATTAGTGAGACCATGATTGATAAGCCAAAGAGCTTTGAGACTGCCTGCAATATTGCAACCCAGAGTATTGCCCAGATTGCAAGTTCCCAGTATGGGGGACAGAGTATTTCGCTGGCACATTTAGCTCCGTTTGTCAATGTGAGCCGTCAGAAATTCCGGCGTCAGGTAGCAGCAGAATTTGAAGCGGCAGGACTGGAATTAATAGAAGAACAGATTAATAAAGTAGCAGAGATTCGTGTAAAAGACGAAATCAAGCGTGGTGTCCAGATGATTCAGTATCAGGTTATCACACTGATGACCACCAATGGACAGGCTCCGTTTGTAACAGTCTTTATGTATATTGATGAAGTACCGGAAGGACAGGTAAGAGACGACCTGGCAGCGATTATTGAAGAAGTCTTAAAGCAGAGAATTCTTGGTGTGAAAAATGAGCAGGGCATCTACATTACACCGGCATTTCCAAAGCTGATTTATGTGCTGGAAGAGGATAATGTTGAGCCGGATTCCAAGTATTATTATCTGACAGAGCTGGCTGCAAAATGTACCGCAAAGCGTCTGGTACCGGATTATATTTCAGAAAAAATCATGAAACAGCTGAAAGAGGGCAACTGCTATCCATGTATGGGCTGCCGTTCTTTCTTAAGCGTATACAAGGATGAAGAAGGAAAGCCGAAATATTACGGACGGTTCAATCAGGGTGTCGTAACACTGAATCTGGTGGATATTGCATGTTCCTCCGGCGGAGATATGACCCGTTTCTGGGAAATCTTCGATGAGCGTCTGGAATTATGCTATCGGGCATTGATGGCAAGACATAACCGCCTGAAGGGAACACCTTCAGATGTGGCACCGATTCTCTGGCAGTATGGTGCACTGGCCCGTCTTAAGAAGGGCGAGACCATAGACAAGCTTTTATATGGCGGCTATTCCACTATCTCTTTAGGCTATGCAGGATTGTGTGAATGTACCCGTTATATGACCGGTAAATCCCATACTAATCCGGAAGCAACACCATTTGCACTGGCAGTGATGCAGCATTTAAATGATGCCTGCGATAAGTGGAAGACAGAGACAAATATTGCTTTCAGTGTATATGGGACACCGCTTGAGTCTACGACCTATAAATTTGCAAAATGTTTACAGAAGCGTTTCGGAATTATTCCGGGCGTTACGGATAAGAGTTATATTACCAACAGCTATCATGTTCATGTGACAGAGCATATTGACGCATTCAAGAAGCTTGGTTTTGAAGCAAAGTTCCAGGAGCTTTCCCCGGGCGGCGCAATCAGCTATGTGGAAGTGCCGGATATGCAGGATAATATTGAAGCGGTACTGTCTGTCATCCGTTATATTTATGACCATATTATGTATGCAGAACTGAATACCAAGAGTGATTATTGTATGGAATGTGGTTACAATGGCGAGATTAAAATTGTTACAGACAAATACGGCAAGCTGGTGTGGGAATGCCCAAGCTGTGGTAATCGTGACCAGGATAAGATGAACGTGGCAAGACGTACCTGTGGTTATATCGGAACCCAGTTCTGGAATCAGGGAAGAACCCAGGAAATCAAAGACCGTGTATTACATTTATAAAGAAAATTTAGAAAAAGGAGTACTTTAAAGTTGGCTCCATAAAAATACCCCGGAAACAGAAAGATTCATTCTTTGGAAGAAGGAACCATCTGCTTCCGGGGTTTCATTTTAGCAAACATTTCAATCATGCGACAGATTTTCTATACTGCACTTTTTCGGAATAACTTCCTGCGCAGCAGGTAATAGGCAAGGAGCATCATGCTTCCGGTCAGCACCCAGGAAATCGGATAGATAATCATAACTACCCAGAACTCATGGAAATACCGACAGACGGTAGATACCCAGATGAGCCGTAGGACACAGGAACCGAAAACGGTAATCAGTGCAGGCGACAGGGAATGTCCCAGTCCACGCATGGCGCCTCCGCTGATTTCATAGGTAGAAGTCAAAAGCTCTAAGGCTGTTGCAATTAACAGGCGCTGGACGGCAAAGGTAAGTACCTTCGGGTCGTTGCTGTAGAGGTGCAGGAAGAAGCCCCGTCCTAAGATGAAGACACTGGAAAGGAGTCCGCAGAAGATAAGGGAAAATATCATATTTAAACGGAATACCTTTTTGCAGCGGTCATATTTACCGGCACCGTAATTCTGGCTGGTGAAAGTAACGGTTGTCTGGGCAAAAGCATTTACCACAAAATAGGAAAAATATTCAAAGTTTAACGATGCGGCAGAACCGGCGACAGCATCAGAGCCGAAGCTGTTAATGGTGCTCTGGATGCAGACATTGGCAATGGAAAAGACCATACCCTGCAATCCGGCAGGAACGCCGATGACAAGAATCTTCTTTAATTCATGCCAGGAGATGGCAAGTGCCTTTGGCTCTAAACGAATCGGATCATCCTCATGCAGCAGGATGTAAATCAGGATTCCGGAGCTTACAATATTCGAAACCACGGTAGCGATAGCAACACCGGATACGCCAAGGTGGAAGGCAATGACCAGAATAAGATTCAGCCCGGTATTGATAACACCGGCTGCAATCAGTGCGTAAAGCGGTCGTCTGCTGTCTCCGGTACTCCGGAGAATCGAGGAACAGAAGTCATATAACAGAATGAATGGCATACCAAGGAAGTAAATCCGAAGGTATAAGACTGCAAGGTCAATGACATCATCCGGTGTTCCCATCAGCACCAGAACCGGTCTTGCAATAAACTGTCCCAAAACCAGCAGGAAAATGCCGCCAGCCAGAGCCACAACAATGGCAGTGTGAATGGCTGCTTTGATATTCTTATGGACACCCTGACCGATATACCGGGAAATAATAACATTCGAACCCAGTGAGATACCGATAAAAAGGTTAATCATCAAAGCAATCAGGGAACTGTTGCTTCCCACGGCAGCTAAAGCCTGGCTGCTGGCAAAGTTGCCGACGACAGCGGTATCGACAGAGTTAAAAAGCTGCTGTAAGATACTGCTGGCAGCCAGCGGCAGCGCAAAAATCAAAATTTTATTCCATAAAGCTCCATGTGTCATATCAATGGAGTTTTTCTTCTTTTCCATCATTTAAATCCCTCGTATATTAGATGTATTGGCAATTGCTCTATCATTTATGATAACCACAATGATT
>OHCB01000933.1_pt1 | contig 9634 bp, 8 predicted proteins | sample 1577501 | NCBI WGS metagenome assembly OHCB01 (sample SAMEA3879582, study PRJEB24766) | human gut metagenome | biome: human-associated habitat; feature: feces | place: USA | collected 1985/1987
TACCGCCCTGCTGGTGGGGGTGGAGCCGATGGAGGTGCGCCATGGATAACCTGATCGGTAAAAGACTGGACGGTCTGTACGAGGTGCAGGAGCTGATCGGCTCCGGCGGCATGGCCAACGTGTATAAGGCAGTCATGCGGGGACAGAACGGCCCTGTGCCCGCCGGGACTGTGGTGGCCGTCAAGGTGCTGCGGCGGGAGTATATGCACGACCCGGATCTTGTGCGCCGCTTTAAAAACGAATCCAAGGCCATCTCGCTGCTGAATCACCCCAATATCGTTAAGGTGTACGATGTCTCGGTCAACGACCATCTGCAGTATATTGTTATGGAATATGTGGACGGCATGACCCTGCGGGAGTACCTCAACGAGCGGGGCGGCAAGCTTTCCAGCCGGGAGACCGTGCACTTCATCTCCCAGATCCTCAAGGCGCTGGAGCATGCCCACGCCAACGGCGTCGTGCACCGGGATATCAAGCCCCAGAATATTATGCTGCTGGATAACGGCCAGCTGCGCATGATGGACTTCGGCATTGCCCGCATTTCCCGGGCAGATAACCAGATGCTGGCCGGTAAGGCAATGGGCAGCGTGCATTATATCAGCCCGGAGCAGGCAAAAGGAGACGAGACCGACCGCACCAGCGACATCTACTCTGTGGGCGTCATGATGTACGAGATGCTCTCTGGTCATCTGCCCTTTGATGCTGACGACGTGGTGGAGGTTGCCATCAAGCAGATCTCGGACGAGCCCCGCTCGCTGCACGAACTGGCACCGGAAGTGCCCTATGCGCTGGTGGAGATCACCGAAAAGGCCATGGCAAAGCTCCCTCAGAACCGCTACCCTTCGGCACGGGCGATGCTGGAAGCACTGGACACCTATGTGCAGAACCCCTCCGTGCTGTTTGAATATCAGTATATTACAGAAGAAGCGCCCGAAAAGGTGGTGAAACGTACCATGAACCAGAACCGCGCGATCCGTCAGAACGAACAGCCCGCACCCCGCAAAAAAGGCAAGGGAAAACCGGGCAAAAAACGCCGCACTGTCTTTTTGCCGGCCTTGTTCGGCATCACCATTGCCTTTGCACTGGCCTGCATGGCACTGTGCTGGATGATCCTGAACGACTCCTCCAACCTGATGAACAACAAGGCCGATGTCACCCTTGGGGATTATATCGGCATGACCAAAGAGCAGGCCATGGCTACGGATCAGATTGCATCCGGCCAGATCTCCCCAGAGTGGGAAGAGGAGTATAACAGCAACTATGCGGCCGGTTATATCTATAAGCAGTCGCCGGTATCCGGCCGCACCGTCCGCGAGGGTCAGAGCGTGACTTTGACCGTTAGTCTTGGCACCCAGTATGTCACCGTGCCGGACCTGACCAACTATGTGCAGACCGATGCCGAACAGCAGCTCAAGGCACTGGGCGTTTCGGTGCTGGTCACGCAGGCTGTGGATACCTCGGTGGCTTCCGGTGCGGTCATCCGCACCGACCCTGCCGCCGGTACGCAGGTGGCGGCAGGCTCTACGGTCATCCTCTATATCAGTCGTCCGCAGGTGTCCACCACCACCAAGGTGCCCTCGCTTACCGGCATGAGCGTGGATGATGCCCGCACCCTGCTGGTGCAGAACCATCTGGGGCTTGGCAGCCAGAGTGAAGAATACAGCGACCAGCCCGCAGGTACGGTGCTCAGCCAGAACCCTGCGGCAGGTACTACCGCAAAACTGAACAGCCGCGTAAACGTTGTGGTCAGCGCGGGCGCTGCACCGGTACAGGAACCGGAGCAGCCGGGTGGCGATGGCACTACTTCCGGCACCACGGGCGAAGGTTCTACCGGCGGTGAGAGCACCGGCGGCAGCAGCGAGCCGAGCTCCAGCAGCAGCTCCACAGGCGGCGGTATTCTGGACTGGTGGTCCTCGCTGTTGGGCTGACGGAGGATATGCATGAACGGTTATATCGTAAAAGGCATTGGCGGCTTTTACTATGTAAAAACGCCGGATGGCATCGTGGAGTGCAAACCCCGCGGCATCTTCCGCAAGCAGAAGATCACCCCCGTGGCAGGGGATGAGGTGACGCTGGAGACCGAGAATGGCGCAGCGGTCATTGCGCAGATCGAGCCCCGCAAAAATGTTTTTGTGCGCCCGCCGGTGGCAAATCTGGATGTGCTGTTTCTTGTGGCCAGCACCACCCAGCCTACCCCCAGCACGCTGGTTCTGGATAAGCTTTCGGCCATTGCGGTGGATAAGGGCGTGCAGCCGGTGGTGGTGTGCACCAAAAGCGACCTTGCCGAGGCGGATTTTCTGGCAAATGCCTATGCAAAGTCCACCCTGCCGTTTATCCGCATCGACTACGAAAGCGGTGCAGGTCTGGACGAAGTAAAGCAGTGGATCAACAGCAGATTGTGCGCTTTCTGCGGCAACTCCGGTGTGGGTAAATCCACCCTGTTGAACGCATTGCTGCCGGACGCTGCCCGCGAGACCAGCGCCATCAGCCAGAAGTTGGGACGCGGCCGCCACACAACCCGTGAGGTGACCATCTTTGAAGCCTACGGCGGACGCATTGCCGACACGCCGGGCTTTGCCAGCCTGGAGGCGAATCGTGCCGGGTTCATCCCCAAGGAGAATCTGGAGCACGCCTTCCCGGAATTTGGCCCTTATCTGGGACAGTGCCAGTTTACCGGCTGCTCCCACCGCAGCGAAAAAGGCTGTGCTGTGCGGGAAGCGCTGGCAGAGGGCAAGCTTTCCCAGACCCGGTACGACAGCTACTGCGCCATGTACGACGAGGTAAAGGATGTCAAGGACTGGCAGCGCCCGAAAGTGTAATACGGAAGGAAGAATGAGATGTCCCGTTGTGTGATCCTTTCCGCCTGCCCGGTGCAGCCGGAACTCAAACGCCTGTTGCGCAGCGATGATTTTATCATTGCCTGCGATGCGGGCTACCGCAACTGCGAACGGCTGGGCTGCAAGCCGGATATCATTGTAGGCGATTTTGATTCCGCTCCCTGTCCGCAGCAGAATGCGGACGATATCGTCGTTTTACCCCACGTCAAGGACGACACCGATACCGAGTATGCCGCAAAGCTCGCGGCGCAAAAGGGCTTTGACGAGGTGCTTTTGCTGGGTGCACTGGGCGGCAGGCGGGTGGAGCATACCCTTGCAAACCTGTGCACCGGTCTTGGGCTGGAGCAGCGCGGCATCCGTGCCGCCTTGCAGGACGAACGCTCTCGCATCACCTTTGTGCTGCCGGGCGAGAGCCGCCGCTATCCCAAGGAGGAGTTCTTCTACTTCTCCGCCTTCCCCATGGAGGGACGCGCCGAGGGCGTGTATGAAAAAGGCTCCTTCTATGAGTTAGAGGATGCCGTGCTCACAGCAGGCTATCCGCTGGGCGTGAGCAACGAATATGCCGAAGGATCGGACTGCATCACCATCAGCACACGGCAGGGCGCGCTTGTGGTGGTGGAGACCATCGCAGATTAAACCTCTTCCCGGAACATTTTTGCCCGTCAGACGCTATAATGGGGTAAACATGAGCGAAAGGCGGGGTGGAGATGCAGGTAGTGGTCATTCGCAGCCCGAAAGCGCTGTGCGGCATTCTGCGCAAGCTGTTCGGCATCCGCAAAGAGAACTGAATCCATAAAAGGCCGGTGTGTGGCAAAGCTGCTGCACACCGGCCTTTTACTGTCGGCATACCGCCGCCTGCTGCCGCATACACTCTTACGGAAACGGACAGGGAAAGGAGCACACTGCACATGGAACTGAAGATATTCCGGGACACGCTGCCGCAGGGCGGGGCAGGCTGTACCGTAAAAGCAGAACTTCCGCTGGAGACCGAGATCCGCATCTCGGATGACCTGCCGCCGGTGGGTAAGCTGGTCAAGTGCTTTGTCCGCCCGGTTGTTCTGCAGCGGCAGCTGCAGCCGGGCAGACTTACCTTAGAGGGCTATCTGCGCTGCACGGTGTTTTACCAGAGCGAAGCAGAAAAAGGCCTGTGCCAGACCGAGCAAAAGCTGCCCTTCACCCGGCAGCTGGAGCTGCCGGAGCTTACCTTTACGGCATGGACAGCCGTGGTGGAAGGGCAGACAGAGTACCTCAACACCCGCGCGGCAGACCCGCGCCGCATCGAGGTGCGGGGTGCCTATGGGCTGGTGGTCACGGTGCACACCCAGTGCAAGACCGAGGTGATCACCGCACTGGCAGATGGCGGCATCGAGCAGCAGCTGCGCACCCTGCAAGGCGTGCGCAGTGTGGCCGTGTTGGATAAGCTTGTTACCTTAGAGGGAGAGCTTGTCTTTGCAAAGCCCCCCGCGGCTGTACTGGATATTACCGGCAACGCCTGTGTGGCAGAGGTAAAGCTGCTTGCCGGTAAAGCTGTTGTCAAGGGGGAACTGCGGGTGCAGTGTGCATGGCGGGCAGAAGGGGACACTGCCCTGCAAAGTCAGGCGGCGGCACTGCCCTTCCAGCAGGTAATAGATTTAGAGGGCATCACCGAGGACTGCCACTGCCTGTGTGTGGCAGAGCCGGTGGGCTTTACCCTGTCGCAGGCAGAAAGCGCCGCCGCCCAGCTGACGGCAAATGTCATGCTGCACCTGCGGGCATGGCGCAGCTATCAGCTGCAAGTGGCAGTGGATGCTTTTTCCACCCGGTTTGAAACGGAACTCACACCGCAGCCACTCGTCACAGAGCAGTTGCTCTGCACCCTGAACGATACCGCCACCGCCACAGGCTCCGGACCTCTTCCGGATGCAGGGGCGCAGCTGCGGGCCTGTTTTGTGCACTACGGCCCCCAACAGACCGTCCAAAAAGGGGAGGGCTGGGTGCTTGCCGCCAAAGCAGTGGTAACTGCCCTTGCAGAGAACACCCTCGGCGAGCTGGAAAGCTACGAAAAAACCTTGGAGGTCGCTGTCCCGCTGCCCATCACGTCGCCGGAGGGAACAGTGCTTGTGTCGGAATGCTGGTTGAGCACTGAGAACGTGCAATGTACCTGTGCGGGCGGTACGCTGGAGGCTACTATCACAGTGCGGGCAGAGGGCACGATTTTAGGCTGCACCACCAGCCCGGTCATCGGCAGCATCACCCTTGGCGACCCGCTGCCCGATACCGACCCCGAGATTGCTCTGCGTATCTACTACGCACAGGCCGGAGAGGAGGTGTTTGCAGTGGCCCGGCGGTTCCATGTAGCCCCGGCGCAGATTCTTGCGGCGAATCAGCTGGAGGAGGAACTTGCCTGTCTGCCGCAGGCACAGCGGTTGCTGATCCCGGTCACCTGAGCTGCAAACTTAACTGTACCCCTTTCCCGGATGGCACAAGCTGCCACGCCGGGGAGGGGCTTTTTTGTTCGTACTGCGTAGAAAACACAACGCAAAGAATTACTGATTAAGCCGGCAAAGGAAATTGAAAAACAGAACGAATCAACGTTATAAAATATAATGAGTATACGTTTAGTATCTTGCGCTAGTGATTAAAAATCAACATTTGATGTGTACTGATATCGATTTCAACGTACGAGAGCACTTTAAAAATACGATTTGTATTTAGCGCTTTGCAGACCATCCATGGATGTGGTATACTAAGGAAGATACAAATGCAAACGACTACCGCTCGGCTGCTGTGTCCGGTGTACAGCACTGTTTCTGCCGGGAAAGCAGCACGGCGGGCGGCAAAATGATATCGCGGGAGAGTGGAATATTTGGAACTGGAACAGGCAAAAAAGCGTGTGAAAGAACTGCGCGCAATTATTGAGAAAAACAACCGGCTTTACTACGATCAGGATGCGCCGGAGCTGGAGGATTTTGAATACGATGCCCTGACGCGGGAGTTGAAGGAACTGGAAGCACGATTTCCCCAGCTGGTCACAGCGACATCGCCCACCCAGAAGGTGGGTGGCACCGCCAGCAGCAAGCTGCCCAAGGTGACCCATGCCGTCAAGATGGAAAGTCTGCTGGATGCGTTTTCCTTTGACGAGCTGCGGGACTTTGACCGCCGCGTACGCGAGGCCGGAGTAGAGCCGGAGTATGTCGTGGAGATCAAGATCGATGGCCTTTCCTGCAGCTTGGAGTATGAGAATGGACAGCTTGTCCGCGCCTCCACCCGCGGTGACGGCGTGGTGGGCGAGGATGTTACCGCAAACGTGCGTGCCATCCGCAGCATCCCCAAGACCCTTAAAGACGCACCGGAGTTTCTGGAGGTGCGCGGCGAGGTATATATGCCCCACGGGGCCTTTCAGCACCTGTGCGCCGAGCAGGAATTGCAGGGTGCAGCACCCTTTAAAAATCCCCGCAACGCAGCAGCCGGTTCTTTGCGGCAGAAGGACGCCCGCATCACCGGCAGCCGGGGGCTTTCTATCTTTGTGTTCAATGTGCAGCAGATACGGGGCAAGACTTTGACCAAGCACTCCGAAAGTCTGGATTACCTCAAGAGCCTTGGCCTGCCGGTATCGCCGCGCTACCATGTAGTGCGTGATATCGAGGACGCCATTGCCGAAATCGAGAACATCGGCCAGAACCGTGCAAAGCTGGATTTTGACATGGACGGTGCCGTTATCAAGGTGAACGATTTTGCGCAGCGGGAGCTGATGGGTTCCACCAACAAATTCCCGCGCTGGGCCATCGCCTTCAAATACCCGCCGGAGGTCAAGGAGACCACCCTGCGCAGCATCGAGGTGGCTGTGGGGCGCACCGGCGTGCTTACCCCCACCGCCTGCTTTGACCCGGTGTTTCTGGCAGGTACTACGGTAGCCCGCGCCACCCTCCACAACGAGGACTTCATCCGGCAGTTCGGGCTGTGCATCGGGGACACCATTCAGGTGCGCAAGGCGGGCGATATCATCCCGGAGGTCATCGGGGTCACCCATCATGCAGAGGGAGCTGAACCCTACACTATGCCCACGGTCTGTCCCTCCTGCGGTGCGCCGGTAGTGCATCTGGAGGACGAGGCTGCCCTGCGCTGCGTGAACCCGGAGTGTCCGGCACAAGCACTGCGCAATATCATCCATTTTGCCTCCCGGGATGCCATGGATATCGAAGGTCTGGGCGAGGCAGTAGCCACCCAATTGGTGGAAAAGGAACTGGTGCATTCCGCAGCAGATATCTACACGCTGACCCGGGAACAACTGCTGGAGCTGGACAAATTCAAGGAGAAAAGCGCGGACAATCTGCTGCAAGCTATTACCGCCTCCAAGCAGAACAATCTGGATAAACTTTTGTTCGGCTTTGGCATCCGCAACATCGGCGATAAGGCAGCCGCGCTGCTGGCAGAACATTTCGGCACACTGCAGGCCATCCGGGAAGCCACCGCTGAGCAGATCAGCGAGATCGACGGCTTTGGCGGCGTGATGGCGCAGAGTGTGGTGGAGTTCTTTGCCAAGGACGGCACCAAGGACTTGCTGGCTCGCCTGGCCGCTGCCGGGGTCAACATGCAGTGGAAGGGTGAGCCCAAGGGCGACAAGCTGGCCGGTAAAACGCTGGTGGTTACCGGTACGCTGGAAACACTCTCCCGCAGCGAAGCCGAGGCACTTATCGTAAAGAATGGCGGAAAAGCAAGCGGTTCTGTTTCCAAAAAAACAGCGTATGTGGTGGCTGGTGCCGCTGCAGGTTCCAAGCTGACCAAAGCACAGGCACTGGGTGTGCCTGTGCTGACCGAAGCAGAGTTTCTTGCTATGATCGCAGAGGATAAGTCCCAGCAATAATCAGAAAACCTGTTCTAAAAAGCCCGTACAGTTTGGATGCTGTGCGGGCTTTTCTGTGTCCTGTGGGTTCTAACCTCCGGGCCGGTGCATACATTGATGGCAAAGGACACGGAAGGAGAACAGAAGATGGACGAGTATTATCAGGTGGTGCAGGCCTTGCCCCAATGGCTGGCAATACCGCTGGGGCAGCTCCCGTCAAAAGATGCGGAAACTGTACATGAGCTGCGGCTCCGGCTGGGCTGTGCTCCGCAGTTTACGGTGCAGGGGCGCAGCTGCACACCGACCCTCTGCGGCGGTTCAGTCCATACCCATCAGACAGAGATCGCACAGGGCTATGTTACACTGGAAAATGGCTGTCGGGCAGGGCTTGGCGGGCGTTTTTTACAAAACCCGGAACAGGGCACGGTTCTGCAGGAGCTTACCTCTGTCAACCTGCGCATTGCCCGGGAAAAGACCGTTCCGCTTCCACAGGAACTGACCGCAGCATTGCGGGGGCATTTCATCGGGATGCTTCTTGTTGGAGAGCCGGGCAGCGGCAAGACCACATTGCTGCGCAGTATTGCCCGGGAGCTCGTCCGGCAACAGAAGATCCTTTCGGTCATCGATGAACGGCGGGAGCTCTTTGCCGGGAATACACACGGCGAGGCGCTGGATGTTCTTGCCGGGCTCCCCAAGGGACAAGCAGTGCAGATGGCATTGCGCACCCTTTCGCCACAGGTGATCCTGCTGGATGAGTTGGGAGGTCTGGATGAGGTTACAGCGCTGGAGCAGGGCCTGTTCGGCGGGGTGGATTTTGTTGCCACCCTTCATGCTGCCACACCCGAAGAGGCGACCATGCGCCCACAGGTAAAATATCTGATGGAGCGCGGCGCGGTGCGGGTGCTCGTCTGGCTGACCGGCAGACAAGCTCCCGGCTGCATCGGGGAGGTGCGGTTTCTATGAGCCCTCTGCGCTGGTTGAGTGTCTGCTGTTTTGTCGTCTGCGGCTGGTGCGCAGGCGACAGCTTTCATCAGCAGGCGCAGGCGCATCTGGAAGCCCTGCGCAAAACGCTGGAACTGCTGGAAACGCTGCATCAGGAAATCAGCTTTCGCCGCAGTGACCTGAATCTTCTCTGCCGGAAGTTGATACAGGATGGGCAGCTTCCACCAGAAACGGTTTCGTTACAAACGCTGGAGCCCTTTCCCTCCCTGACCTTAGAAGAACGCACCCGCTTCTCAGAATGTTTTTCAGGCCTGGGGCGGTTGGAAGCGGAGCAGGAGTGCAGACGGCTGGAATTGTATCAGGCACAGTTTCAGGCAGCCTTGCAGGAAGGTGAAGCTGCGGCCCGGACGCAGTCTATGCTTTCGCACAAGCTGGGCCTGGCCGCCGGGCTTGCAGCTGCCATTCTGCTGGGATGAATCAGTTCAAAAGGAGAGGACGCGGATGGAGATTGACCTTATCTTCAAAATTGTGGCCATTGGCATCATTGTTGCCGTGCTGAACCAACTGCTGATCCGCTCCGGGCGGGAGGATCAGGCAATGATGACGACATTGGCAGGTCTGGTGGTCGTGCTGTCCATCCTGGTCAAACAGATCAGTATGCTGTTCGTTACCATCAAGTCGCTGTTTGCACTATGAGTGCAGCCGTGGCTGTGTTCGGCATTGCGCTGCTCGCGGCACTGCTCTATGCAGTTCTGGAAAAGCAGGCCCCCGCCTATGCACTCCTGCTCTCCCTTGGGGCAGCGCTGGTGCTGCTGGTGCGGGCAGGGACAAGCATCCGGACAGTACTTTCCGGCATAGCACGCCTGGCTGGACAAGCTGACAGCGGGGCTTTTTCCTGCCTTGTACGGAGTGCGGCTATCGTTCTGCTGACAGATTATACCCGCACCCTATGTGAGGAAGCCGGGGCAGAATCTTTAGGGTGGTGTGTTGGGCTGGCAGGTCGGTGTCTTGTACTGGCGGCGGCGTGGCCCTT
>OHCB01000938.1_pt1 | contig 9592 bp, 8 predicted proteins | sample 1577501 | NCBI WGS metagenome assembly OHCB01 (sample SAMEA3879582, study PRJEB24766) | human gut metagenome | biome: human-associated habitat; feature: feces | place: USA | collected 1985/1987
CACTGTTTTTAAAGATACTTTTGCTTTCATGGTTTTATGTCTTTTTTAGTTTAACTTTCTATTTTCTATCAATATGTCATTGATTTCGCTGCAAAGGTACGTATTAAATTGACATAAATATAAATATTGGATTAAATTTTATCAATATGTCAGTAGTGAGGGCTTCGGTATGCTTTCTTTTTGGCAAGATTGGTGAATAAAAAATATCCGGCAGTGAGGTTGCCGGATATTCTGATGAGCAAACTGTATTTGGAAAGGATTGCTTCTGTTGCTTTCTGATTGTAAGTTAAATAAAGTTATTGGGTGGTTTAGTGTGCCTGCAACCAGTTGTTTCCCCACCCACAATCGGCTTTCAGAGGTACGTGCATGTGATATGCCTGCTCCATCTCTTCGATTACGATTTTCTGTACAAGCTCTTTTTCTGCCTCTGGAACGCTGAAATTTAGTTCGTCATGGACTTGTAAAATCATCTTTGCTTTCAGATTGTAAGCTTGGAAGCGCTGATAGATGTGTGCCATCGCCACTTTTATGATGTCGGCGGCACTTCCCTGGATGGGAGCGTTGATGGCATTCCGTTCAGCATAGCCCCGTACCACCCCGTTTCTTGAGTTGATGTCCGGCAGGAAGCGCTTGCGGTGGAAGATGGTTTCCACGTAACCTTGCTCGCGTGCCACCCGGATGCTTTTGTCCATATACTCCTTCACTTGCGGGTAGGTTTCAAAGTAGCCGTCTATCAGCTCTTTGGCTTCTTGGCGGGAAACGCCCATGCGTTCGGCAAGCCCGAAGACGGAGATGCCGTAGATGATGCCGAAGTTTGCCGTTTTTGCCTTGCGGCGCATGTCGGCGGTTACGTCGTTTATGTCTATCTTATATATCTTGGCAGCGGTGGCGGCGTGGATGTCGTGTCCGCTGAGGAAGGCGTCTATCATGTTCTTATCTTCGCTGAGGTGTGCCATGATGCGCAGCTCTATCTGCGAGTAGTCGGCAGAGAAGAACTCGCAGCCGGTGTCGGGGATGAACGCCTTGCGGATTTCCTTTCCGTCTTCGTCGCGGATGGGGATGTTCTGCAGGTTGGGATTGCTGGAGCTGAGGCGTCCGGTAGCGGTCACCGCCTGGTTGAAGGAGGTGTGTATGCGACCCGTGCGCGGGTTGATGAGCTGGGGTAGGGCATCTATATAGGTGCTCAGTAGTTTCTTCAGTCCGCGGTATTCCAGTATCTTTCCGATGATGTCGTGCTTGCTGCGGTAGCTCTGCAGCACCTCTTCGGAAGTGACGTATTGTCCGGTCTTGGTCTTTTTGGCCTTCTCCACGATTTTCAGCTTGTCGAAGAGCACTTCGCCTACCTGCTTGGCGGAGCTGATATTGAATGTCTCGCCAGCCATCTCGTAGATTTCCTTCTCAATCTCCTGCAGACGGACGGTGAAGTGTTGGGACGATTGCTTCAAGGCTTCCGTGTCGAGCAGCACTCCGTTGCTCTCTATATTAACAAGTACGGGGACGAGCGGCATCTCTATTTCGTAGAACAGATGTTCGGCACCTTGCTCCTTCAGTTCCTTTTCCAGCACGTTTTTCAGTTTGAGGGTGACGTCCGCATCCTCGCAGGCATAACGGTAGACATCTTCGGGTGGAAGGTCGCGCATGTTCTTTTGGTTTTTGCCTCGCGCTCCAATTAGCTCATCGATGTGGATGGTCTGGTAGTGCAGGTAGATTTCCGCCAGATAGTCCATGTTGTGTCGCAGTTCGGGTTGAAGCACGTAGTGGGCAAGCATGGTGTCGAAAAGTTTGCCTTTCACCTGGACGCCGTAATTTTGGAGGATAATCATATCGTACTTGATATTTTGTCCCACCTTCATGGATTTCTCGTTTTCGAAGAGGGGACGGAACTCGTTTACAATTTTTAAGACTTCCTCTCGTTCGGCGGGAACGGGTACGTAGTATGCACGGTTTTCGGCATCGCTGAAGCTCATTCCTACAAGTTCGGCGTCCATTGGCTCGGTTCCGGTAGTCTCGGTATCTATTGAGAGAATTTCGCTTGTAAGTAACTTTTGAATAATTTCTGCTCTTTTATCCTCTGTATCAATGAGTTGGTAGTCTACATCGAGCATTTCTAACCGCGTCAGGTTTGAATTTTCAGAAACGCCCGTCCCCTCGCCCGCAAAATTTGCAAACAAATCGCCTTGAATCGGGGCGCTGTTTTCGGGAGTGGAGGTTTGCGGCTGGGCAAACAGAGTCCCGGCAAAGAGGTCGGGTACCGGAGAGGTTGGAGTAGGGGAGGACGAATTGCCGCTTCCCTTTTTGAGTACCCGATCGATGAGTGTGCGGAATTCCAACTCCTCGAAAATCTTGCGGAGTTCCTCTTCGTTCGGTTCTTCGCGGACGAGCGAATCCATGTCGAGCTGAATGGGAACATCTGTTTTGATGGTGGCAAGGAATTTGGAGAAGGTTATCATCTCGCGGTTGGTTTCCACTTTCGTTTTCAGTGCGCCTTTCAGCTGGTCGGTATGTTCCAGCAGGTTTTCGATACTGCCGAATTCGGCAATCAGTTTCTGTGCGGTTTTCTCGCCCACACCCGGACAGCCGGGGATGTTGTCGGAAGCATCACCCATCAGTCCCAGCATGTCGATGACCTGCTCGGTGGTCTGTATGTTGAACTTGGTTTTTACTTCTTCGGTACCCATCACTTCGAATCCGCCGGTGTGCTTGGGGCGGTACATGAAGACGCGGTCCGATACCAGTTGCCCGTAGTCCTTGTCGGGAGTCATCATATAGGTGGTGATGCCCTGCCGTCCGGCTTCGGTGGCGAGCGTGCCTATCACGTCGTCGGCTTCGTAGCCGGATACTTCGAGGATGGGAATGCGGTAGGCGCGGATGATGTCCTTTATAATAGGTACGGAAAGGCGGATGGCCTCGGGTGTCTCCTCGCGCTGTGCCTTGTATTGCTCGTAGGCCTCGTGGCGGAAGGTGGGGCCCGACGGGTCGAAGGCTACTCCTATGTGTGTGGGATTCTCTTTTTTGAGCACTTCTTCCAGGGTGTTTACAAAGCCCAGAATGGCCGAAGTGTTGAATCCTTTTGAATTGATTCTCGGGTTCTTGATGAACGCGTAATAGGCTCGATATATCAGTGCATAGGCATCGAGCAAAAACAGTTTATCGATTGAATTCATACATTTAATCCTTTTTTTCATGGTAAAAGTACAAAAAAATACCGTATTAACCGTTTTATTACTATTTTTGTAGGCAAATAGCGATGCATGGACAACTCATCATTGATAAAATCTCCGATTTCTGAGGAATTGGAGGACTTCAAGAAGCTTTTTGAAAGTACCCTCTCCAGTTCCAACCTTTTGCTGAACAGCGTAATTGCGCATATCCGGCAGAAGAACGGGAAGATGATGCGCCCCATTCTGGTGCTTCTGGCTGCGAAGCTTTTTGGCAAGGTATGTCCTGCAACCCTGCATGCTGCGGTTGCGTTGGAACTTCTTCATAATGCCAGCCTTGTGCACGATGATGTAGTGGACGAAAGTACTGAACGCCGTGGACAACTCTCCGTTAATGCCATTTTCAATAATAAAGTAGCCGTACTGGCAGGCGATTATCTGCTTGCAACAGCGTTGGTGCAAGTGGGCATGACCCGTAACCATGACATTATCGACATCGTCTCCTGCCTGGGGCAGGATTTGGCAGATGGTGAACTTCTGCAGCTTTCCAACGTCAGCAATCTCCATTTCTCCGAGGAAGTCTATTTCGACGTTATCCGCAAGAAGACGGCCGTGCTCTTTGCAGCTTGTACGAAGGCGGGCGCTCTCTCGGTGGGGGCCAGCGATGAAAAGGCGGAATCTGCGCGTCTGTTCGGTGAATATATCGGGCTTTGTTTTCAGATAAAGGATGATATTTTCGATTACTCCGAGAGCAAGGAAATAGGCAAACCTACCGGAAATGATATGGTGGAGGGGAAGTTGACTCTGCCTGCGCTTCATGTGCTCAATACCGTGAAGGATAAAACAGCGGAAGAAATTGCCGTAAAGATAAAGAATGGGGAGGCAACGCCTGGCGAAATAGCCCATTTAATCGAATTTACCAAGCAGAATGGTGGTATAGAGTATGCTTCGCAAGTGATGTATGACTATAAGGAAAAGGCTCTTTCTTTGCTGGCTTCTTTGCCCGATACGGAGGTAAAAGTAGCGCTAGCCGGGTATCTGGATTATGTGGTAGAACGGGAAAAATGACGGACTGTTTCCAGTTGATAATATGAGAAAGCCTGATGGAACCCACTCCATCAGGCTTTATTTATAGGTAAATGCAGCTTCCTCTTAAAAGAATTTCATTTCCTCGCCCTTGATTTCCGAAAGCAGCAGGTTGGCAAGACGACTGGTTCCCAAGCGGAACAGTTCGTTGTTCAGCCATTCTTCGCCGAGCACTTCCTTGACGATGGTGTAATAAATCAGTGCATCGTTCACGCAGTTGATTCCTCCTGCGGGCTTAAAGCCTACCTTGATACCCGTCAGCTCGTGATATTCCTTGATGGCCTGGCACATAACCAGGGCGGCCTCCGGCGTGGCGGCAGGCTGCTGCTTGCCGGTGGAAGTCTTGATGAAATCGGCACCCGAATACATGGAAAGGATGGATGCTTTTTTGATGTTCGAAGCCGTCTTCAAAGCTCCGGTTTCGAGGATTACCTTCATGTGGTGCTCTTTGCAGGTTGCTTTGAGTTCTTGTATCTCCTCGCACATGCCTTCATAGTCTCCCGCCAGGAACTTGCCCACCGAAATAACGATGTCTATTTCATCGGCGCCTTCCATCAGTGCCATGGCAGTTTCTGCCACTTTCACTTCAATGAAAGTCTGGGAGGAGGGGAAACCTGCTGATACACAAGCTATTTTTACATCCTCCACTTCCAGCGTGTCTTTTACGACTTCTGCAAAATTGGGGTATACACAGATGGCTGCCACATTCTTCAGGTCGGGGAACTCTTCGTCGAATTTATTCACTTTCTGGGTGAATTTCATGACGCTTTCATCGCTGTCTTCACTCTTCAGGGTGGTAAGGTCAATGCAGTTGAACAGGAATTTCTTTACCTCCGGTGTATTGTTTGCCGGTACCTTCTCTGCAATGATTCTGGCAGCTTGTGCAGCTATTTCTGCATCATCCAGTTGGGTGTTGTACTTAGCCAGGGCGGCGTCATACTTACTCTGGGTAGGCTCATTCTTCTCCATGGTCTTTCAATTTAGGATTATTGATATGTCTTGTCTGGTCACGTCTGGTTTTCTTCTCGAAGTTGCGGCAGAAGGCGTCTGTCAGGTTCACTCCGGTCTGGTTCGCAAGGCAGAGAAGTACCCAAAGAACATCTGCCATCTCATCGTCGAGATTGTCTTTTTCTCCTTTCTTGAAGGATTGGTCGCCATACTTGCGTGCCATGACGCGGGCGAGTTCGCCCACTTCTTCGGTCAGTATCGCCATATTGGTGAGTTCGCTGAAATAGCGCACTCCGTATTCCTTTATCCAGGAATCCACTTGTTTCTGTGCTTCTTCTAACGTCATTATTCCTTGTTTTTTGTATCTATACAGATGGTCACGGGACCATCGTTCATCAGTTCTACTTTCATATCGGCACCAAATTCGCCGGTACCTATTTCTTTACCTAATGCTAAACTCAGTTCCCGGCAGAATTGTTCGTACAGCGGGACGGATATTTCCGGCCGTGCTGCCCGTATGTAGGAGGGACGGTTGCCTTTCTTGGTGGAGGCGTGGAGGGTGAACTGGCTGATAACCAGTATCTCGCCGTCTGCTTCAAGAATGGATTTGTTCATTACGCCGTTTTCGTCATCGAAAATGCGCAGGTTGACTATCTTCTTGCAAAGCCAGTCGATATCTTCTTTTCCATCGGATTCTTCGATGCCTACGAGTATCATGAGGCCCTTTCCAATGGAGGCTTTGCAGGTTCCGTTGATGGTGACGGAAGCGTGTCCGGCACGTTGTATCACTACTCTCATGTTGTTTTTGTCTTTTTGAGGGGACAAAGTTACGAATTAATTCGTTGTGTGCATGGCTTTACAGACGGATTTATCAGTTATTATTTCTCTGAGAAATAGGTCTGGATGATTTTGGCTTTCGCTTCTCCCACCACGGCGGCAAGCTCCTCGGCAGATGCTTCGCGGATACGCTTCACGCTTTTGAACTCCTTGAGCAACGCGCTTTTCGTCTTTTCACCGATACCTTTTATCTCGTCCAGTGCGGAGGCAATCTGCCGTTTGCTGCGCTTGTCGCGGTGGAAGGTAATGGCGAAGCGGTGCACTTCATCTTGAATCTGCGTCAGCAGTCGGAAGAGGGGGGTGTTCTGTTTCAATCCGATGGTCTGGGGAGGGTAGCCATACAATAGCTCGGAAGTGCGATGTTTGCCATCTTTGGCAAGTCCGGCGATGGGGATGTTCAGGCCAAGCTCGTCTATCACCTCTTTTACGGCGCTCATTTGCCCTTTTCCGCCGTCGGTGATAAGAAGGTCGGGCAGGGGTGCTTTCTCTTCTATAGCGCGCTGATAGCGCCGTTTTACGACCTCTTTCATGGAGGCATAGTCATCCGGTCCCTCTACGGTCTTGATATTGTACTTGCGGTAATCCTTCTTGGAAGGTTTCCCCTTGACGAAGACCACGCACCCGGCCACGGGGTCGGAACCCTGGATGTTGGAGTTGTCGAAACATTCTATCTGCATGGGCAGGCGGTCCAGGTGCAGCTCTTGCTGTATTTCTTTCAGCAGGCGCACGGTCCGTTGCTCCGGATTCAGCTTTTCGGCTTGCTTCAGGCGGTCGGCTTTGTACTGCTTCACATTGAGGATGGAGAGTTCCAGCAGTTTCTTTTTGTCTCCCCGTTGCGGGATGGTAAAGACGACATCTTTCAGCTCCATATCCAGCTCAAAAGGCACGATGATTTCACGAGAAAGGCTCTTGTATCTTTCCCGCATTTCGATGATGCCGAGAGAGAGCAGTTCTTCTTTGCTCTCATTCAATCGTTTCTTGTATTCAAAGGTGAAAGCCTGGTTGATGGCACCGTTCGTAATGTGCAGGTAGTTGACGAAAGCGGACTTTTCATCGCTGTCTTCCTCGATGGAGAACACGTCGATATTGTGCAGCACGTTGCTTACCACTTCCGATTTCGCCCGGTAGTTTTCCAGCAGCAGGTATTTCTTCTTTATCTTCTGTGCTTCTTCAAACTTCATTTCGGCTGCCAGTTCCTGCATTTGCTGGAAAAGCATCCGTTCTATCTCCTGGGTATTCCCTTTGAGTATTTCCTTGATTTCAGCGATGTTTTTCAGATACTCTTCCTGGCTTTGCTTCCCGATGCAAGGTCCTGCACAGTTCTTGATGTGGTATTCCAGGCAAACATTGAACTTTCCGGCACGTATGTTTTCCGGAGAGAGGTTCAGGTGGCATGTACGCAAAGGGTACAGATGCTTGATGAGGTCGAGTAATGCGTACATGGAAGGTATATGGCTGTAAGGGCCATAATAGGAGGAACCGTTACGGATTATCTTCCGGGTTCTGAATACACGTGGAAAGTATTCGTTCTGCACGCAGATGCTGGGATACGTCTTGTCGTCTTTCAACAGTACGTTGTAGCGAGGCTTGTATTTCTTGATAAGATTGTTTTCCAGCAATAGCGCGTCTTCTTCCGTATTCACCACGATATATCGGATATCTGCAATCTTGCTGACCAGCACCCTCGTCTTTCTCGGTTCGTGCTCCCGGTTGAAGTAGGAAGACACTCTTCGCTTCAGATTCTTTGCCTTTCCTACATATATAATAGTCCCTTCGGTATTCAGATATTGGTAAATACCGGGACTTTCGGGAAGGTTGGATACAATCCCTTTGAGGTAGTCGTTAGTTCTGAGTTCTTCCATAATACCGACGTTTCACCACAGATTACACAGATTAGCGCAGATTTCTATTCGATAAAACTGTGTTTTGTGGTGGATAAATAATCTGTGTTAATCTGTGTAATCTGTGGTGAAATATGAAATGGCTAAAGCGACAGCACAGCCTCCACTTCCACATCATCTCCAAACACATCCTTGCCATGAAGCTCTTTCAGCTCGATGATGAAGTTTACATACACTTTCTTGGGGTTCATCTGTTTCACCAGTTTGCAGGCGGCTTCCATTGTTCCACCGGTTGCCAGCAAGTCGTCGTGTAGCAATACTACATCGTCTTCATTGATGGCATCCTTGTGCATCTGCACGGTGTCTTTGCCATATTCTTTATCATAGCTTTCTTCAATGGTTTCTGCAGGAAGCTTTCCCGGCTTGCGGATAGGTACGAAGCCTGCCCTTAGTCTGGTGGCGAGAATGGGGCCCATAATGAATCCTCTTGATTCTATACCCACTACTTTGGTGATGCCTTTGTCTTTATACATCTCGTATAGTGTGTCCGAGAGTTCCTGCAAGGCGGTAGGCTCCTTGAACAAGGTAGTTACATCGTAGAATAGAATTCCCGGAATGGGGAAGTCGGGTATTTCTCGGATGCTTTTGGTAAGAGTTTCTTTGCTCATAATCAGTTTATTTAATACGTTTATTGAATTCTTTGTTTCACGTGGAACGTTGCCCCTTATCGCCCGCAAAGCACCAGCAGTACGTTGATGTCGCTGGGAGACACTCCCGGAATTCGGCTTGCCTGGGCTATCGTTTCCGGATCTATCTTCACCAGCTTCTGGCGGGCTTCGGTAGAAAGAGACTGGATGGAATTATAGTCGAACCTTCCTTTAATCTTTATGCTTTCCAGCCGTGCCAGTTTATCTGCTATGATTCGCTCGCGTCCGATATAGCCTTCGTACTTGATAAGTATTTCCGCTGCTTCGACTATTTCGTCTCTTCTGTCTGCAACTTTATCCTGTTCCGTAATCTTGTCCTCGTTTCTCACTTGTACGCTCAGAATGCCTTGAAGCAGGTCGGGAGCGTTGCCGGCCTTGGGTGCTGTTGTCGTTTGCATATCTGTTAGGGTTAAATGTTAAAAATTATCCGGTTTAATCCGGTAGAAATAAGTGATGTGCTTTTCCATGTCCTTGACTATCTTGACCTGCTCGGGATGGAAGTTGAGCTTTCGCTCTACGGCAGGGATTTTTATCTTTTCCCATTCGGCGGAAGGTAAGAACACATATTCCCGACGGAAACACCATAACACGATTTGATTATCCCAATTTCCCTTGAACACCGTTCCTTCGTAGTCCTTCAGGAACTGCCGGAACTCGGCTTCGTCCCGAAAAGCGATGTCAAAGCCTTGATAGAGATTGCCGTTTTCCGATTCCTCCCTTTTGTGTAGGTAGAACTTCCGGTAGGTCTCGGTCGTGAAATCTCCATACCTGGGATTGGGTTCGGCATAAAACCATAACGGTACCTTAGCCAGAAATGACACCGAACCGTTGGCGCAAGCACCGCAATGCCCCCAGTCCTTGAACACCCCTTCCGTCCATTTCAGGAATTTCAGTTCCTCCGGATTCACGGAATGGAATGCGCCTCCGCTGACACTCAGACGGATATTGCCGTCCTCTTCCCACACGAAAGGCACATACGGCTGTTCGCATACGGAAAGATATCCTTCTTTTGCAT